>ERZ1066125.36-NODE-36-length-134471-cov-30.480121_pt1 | contig 134471 bp, 115 predicted proteins | sample MGYA00382772_ERZ1066125 | MGnify/ENA primary metagenome ERZ1066125 (study PRJEB33369, sample SAMEA5778355) | biofilm metagenome | biome: Industrial cooling water; feature: Water cooling tower basin; material: Biofilm | place: United Arab Emirates | collected... | reverse complement strand
AGGATACGCGGTACGCTCTTCAGAGATCAATTTCCACAACTTCCAATACTATCTCCAACCAGTTGCCCTTGTGCCTGCTGAAGCTGGGTTGGTATTTTTGCCAGAATTGAGCATAAAAAAGAGGTTGTAAGCTTATGAAGCTTCAACCTCAAAATTGAAAAAGGAGAGTTCTGGTTGGCAATTATCCAATCAGCATCTGGTCAGTATTTCAGCATTCGTTCAGTTTTTGCGTAGCGCTGTGGTGGGAAACCGGATGGCCACCGAAATTCGGGCGCATCGTCAGTTCGATTTCCAACAAGCGCAAATCCAGGATGAACCGCCTGACCTCTTCAAGAACGAACGCTTTGAATTCCTCTTCGGAATCGAATCGTTCGCGCTGATGAAGCAGAAAGCTCATCAATTCGCTCGGATTGTCGTCTCTATAAGCAGCCATCACTTTGAAGTTTCCAGTTGCCAGTCACCAGTTTCCAGTTCGTAGCCGATTCCAGTTGAACAGAGAATTGACCAAGAGTTTTGGTTACTGATGACTGGAAACTTCGTTAGCACAGGAACAGCATTTCGCGGTACTTCGGCAGCGGCCAAAGTCCGTCGTCAATGGTCAGCTCCAATTTGTCACATGCTTCGCGGACAGCAGCCATGGCGTCCGAGACTTCATAAGCAAAGGCAGTGGCTTTCTTTTCCTCACTGCCGGCTTCGGCTTTTTCAACGGCGTGATCCAGTGCGTTGAGCGCCGATTTCAAACTGGCAATCAGCGCGGCAAAAGATTCCACTTCGGACTTCTGCACTGCCAGCGAATCGCCATTGATTCCTGCGGCAGCCAGCGCCGCCACGGAACCGGCAATTTGTTCCTGATGTTTGAAGGCCGCAGGCAGCACCACCGTCGCGGCGATTTCTTTCAATGCGGCAATTTCGATTTCCAGGTCTTTGATGTATCGCTCCAGTTCCAGGTGATAACGCGATTCCAACTCGTCGGCTTTGTACACGCCGGATTTGGTGAAGAGCGTTTTGACATCTTTGTTCTTCAACTGAGCCAACGCTTCAGGCGATTTGGCCAGATTCAGCAAACCACGGCGAGCGGCTTCTTCGCGCCATTCGTCGGAATATCCGTTGCCTTCAAAGCGTATGGCTTTGGTTTCAACGACGTATTCCTTGATGACGTCAATCACGGCCTTGTCGAAGTCCTTCGTTTTCTTGATCGAAGCTTCCAATCGAGTGGCCATTTCGGCCAGAGCTTCACCGACTGCCGCGTTGAGCGTCGCCATCGGAGTCGCCGTCGAAGCGGACGATGCCACCGCGCGGAACTCGAACTTGTTGCCGGTGAAAGCGAACGGCGAAGTGCGGTTGCGGTCGGTGTTGTCTTTGGCGATTTCCGGCAGCTTGCTGATTCCCAGCGCGATTACCTGTTTTTCCGACGTCGAGCCTTTCAGTTTGCCGGCTTCGATGGCGTCCAAAATTCTGGTCAGTGCGTCGCCGAGGAAAACAGAAAGAATGGCGGGCGGAGCTTCGTTCGCGCCCAGGCGGTGATCGTTGCCCGAACCTGCAATTGCCGCGCGCAATGCGCCCTGATGTTTATAAACGGCTTTCATCGTCGCCAGCAGGAAGACCAGAAATTGCAGATTCTTTTCGGGCGTCGCGCCCGGTTCCAACAGGTTTTCGCCTTCGTCCGTGGCCATAGACCAGTTGTTGTGTTTGCCGCTGCCGTTGATTCCGGCGAACGGTTTTTCGTGAATCAGGAAAGCCAGATTGTGGCGTTTGGCCACCTGACGCAGCATTTCCATAGTCAATTGATTGTGATCGGTGGCCACGCTGACCGATTCAAAGATCGGTGCAGTTTCAAATTGCGCAGGCGCAACTTCGTTGTGACGTGTTTTGACAGGAATGCCCAGTTTGAAAAGCTCATGTTCGAATTCCTGCATGAATGCCAGAATGCGCGCTTTGATCGAACCGAAGTACTGATCTTCCAGTTCCTGTCCTTTCGGCGGTTTGGCTCCGATCAGTGTTCGGCCTGTGGCGACCAAATCAGGGCGCAGGGCGTAAAACGCTTCGTCAATCAGGAAGTATTCCTGTTCCGGCCCCAGCGTGGAAAAAACGCGCGAAGCGGTGCTGCCGAACAGTTTCAGCACTTTTTGCGCGTTCTGGTTCAGGAATTCATCCGAGCGCAGCAGCGGAGTTTTCTTGTCCAGCACCTGGCCGTGATAGGAAATGAAGACCGATGGAATGCACAGCGTTTTGCCGTTGGCGCCTTCCATGATGAAAATCGGTGTCGAAGGGTCCCAGGCTGTGTAACCGCGCGCTTCGAACGTGGCGCGCAATCCGCCTGACGGAAAGCTGGACGCATCAGGTTCGCTCTGGATCAACTGGCTGGCGTCGAATCGTTCGATTGCCTTGCCGTCGCCGTCAATCGTCAAAAAGGTGTCGTGTTTTTCGGCGGTAATGCCCGTGTTCGGTTGAAACCAGTGCGTGTAATGCGTCGCGCCTTTTTCAATCGCCCACTCTTTCACCGCGTGGGCCACTGCCGCCGCTATGGATTGATCCAGTTTGTGCCCGCCTTGCAGCGTTTTCAACAGCGATTTGTAAATCGCTTTAGGCAGCTTTTCGGCCATGACTTTCTGGGTGAACGTATTGCAGCCGAAATAATCCGAAGCCTTTTGTCCATTGCCAATGGTGCGCGGTGTGCGTTTGCTGACTTCCGCAATCGCCCACAGACGCCCCTGATTTCCTGTCGTGCTCATAGAATCTCCTGAAGTTGAATTTGACGGCGAACCACGCTGTTCAGGCAGTGATTGCCGGTTAAAACAGAAATAAAGTACGGATTTTGAATTGATTGCCGTATCAAAACTCTTATGTAGCAACTGGCTTGCCAGCAACCGACAGAATTGGCTGAACCTGACTAAGTGATAGAAAAGATTGCGCGAATGATTGTTGTGTCTTGCCTGGCGATCATGTGCAAGGTTTCAAAATTGTCGTTTTCAATTTCTGAAAAGACAAAATTGTCGGCTGCCGGGTCAGCTTTTGAATCGGTCGCAGTCAATTTCGTACTTTTTCACCTTGTAACCCAGAATGCGTTCGGTGGTATTGAGCATGCGCGCGGCGCGGGCGCGATTGCCGCGAGCGGTTTTCAGCGCATCCTGAATCATTTCCTTTTCAAACGCGCCGACGGCCTGATCCAATCCGACGGTTGCCACGGTTCCTGAACCTTCGGCGGTTTGCAGCGAGGGCGGCATGTGGAATCCGTGAATGACGTTGCCGTCGCAAACCAGCGTGGCGCGTTCGACGGCGTTTTCCAGTTCTCGGACGTTTCCCGGCCAGTGATAACTCATCAGCATGTCAATCGCCGGAGTCGAAATGCGCTTGATGCGTTTGCCGTTTTGCCGCGAATACTTTTCCAGAAAATGATCGGCCAGCAGCAAAATGTCAGTCTTGCGTTCGCGCAAGGCTGGCAGATAAATCGAAAACACGTTCAGCCGGTAATACAAATCCGAACGAAAGCGGCTGTCAGAAACCGCCGTTTCCAGATCAACATTGGTGGCGGCGATCAATCGCACGTTGACCTTGATGGTTTCGGTTCCTCCGACGCGCTCGAATTCGCGTTCCTGCAACACGCGCAACAATTTGACCTGCATTGCCGGGGACAAATCGCCTATTTCATCCAGAAACAAAGTGCCGCCTTCGGCCAGTTCAAAGCGTCCGCGTTTGCGAGCGATGGCTCCGGTGAAAGCGCCTTTTTCGTGACCGAATAATTCGGCTTCGATCAGGCTTTCGGGCAATGCGGCGCAGTTCACTTTGACAAAGGGTTTTCCGGCGCGCGGGCTGTTGTAATGAATGGCGTGCGCCACCAGTTCTTTGCCGGTGCCGGATTCTCCGCGAATCAGCACGGTTGTGTTGGTGTGAGCGACCTGCGCGACCTGATCGTATACTTCGCGCATTTCCTTGCTGGTTCCGACTATGTTGCGGAAATCGTATTTCTGCTGCAATTCGCGTTTCAGCAAAGCGTTTTCGTCCACCAACTGAGCCTTTTCCTGTTCGACCATCTGAGCCAGCCGCAAACTCTGCGAGATCATTCCGGCGATGATCGTCAGGAATTTCACAGTGTCGTCGTAATTGCGATTAACCTTGTAGGGTTGGGTGATGGACAGCGCGCCTATGGTTTTGCGGCGGTCTTTGATTGGCACACAAATGAACGATTCTTCCTGGCCGTGTTCGGGTTTGCGCGTGCGGTTCAGAAACAGAGGTTCTTTGCTGACCTGCGGGACGATGATCGGTTTGCCGGTCGAAACCACGCGTCCGGTGATGCCTTCGTCCAATTTATAACGCCCGCGGCGACGTTCGCCTTCGCTCAAGCCGAATGCGTACTGAATCGAAAGCGAACTGCCATCTTCCAGTAACGCGATGGCTCCACGCCGCAGACCGACTTCGCGATCCAGAATTTCCAAAACCTTTTCGACGGCTTCGCGGATGTTCAGCGTTGAACTCAACGCCTTGCTGATTTCCAGCAGGGCGGACAATTTTTTTATTTGAGATGCTTCTTCCATGTCGTGTTTTGAATTTGATCCGACAAAAATGTCTGACTTCTTTCGAAGGATAGCATTTTTGTAGTTTTAGGAGAATGGAGTGTCCGTTCGGATTCGTCTCAAGGCCTTATATCTGTTTGAATTGCCAATGAGATAGATTTTTTGTTTGTGGACAGACCAACTCCTCGCCGTTAAGATGCAAACGCTGTACAAATCCAAAGCAAACCCCACACAAATGTCTTAATCAACGGCTTTTTTCAGGAGGAGAAGATGTCCAAGAATTTCTTGTTTCTGGCTGTGTTGTGTTTGTCGCTGAGCGCGATTGCGCTGGCTGATGAATTGAAGATGAAAAACGGCGACCGATTGACCGGAACCATAGTCAAGGCCGACGCCAAAACGCTGACGCTGAAAACCGATTACGCCGGAGTGATTACCGTTTCAACCGATGCCATTGTCGAAGTGGTTTCAAAAGAACCGCTGTATGTGGCGTTGAGCGACGGCAAGACCCTGGTGGGAACGATTGCCACCAGCGATGGCAAATATGAAGTCGAGACCAAAGACGCGGGCAAGGCGTCCGGCGAAATGAGCGCGGTTCAGGCGATTCGGTCGCCAGCGGAACAGACCGCCTACGAACGGACGCAAAATCCTAGCTGGTTTGATCTATGGAATGGTGGGTTGGATTTCGGTTACAGCCTGACGACAGGCAATACGCGAACGAATACTCTGGCGCTGGGAGCGAATCTTGGCCGCCAAACCCGGCGCGACAAAACTTCGTTGTATGCCGCTTATGTCAACGCCAAGAACAAAAACAACGGCACGACCGAAACCACTGCCAACGCCGTTCGCGGTGGCGGACGATACGAAATCAGTCTCACCAGTCGGCTGGCGGCCTTTGGTTTTGCGGATTTTGAATACAACCAGATTCAATTGCTTGATTTGCGTTCGGTATTGGGCGGAGGCTTGGGGTATTACGTCGTCAAAAACGATCGTGCGCAATTGCAGTTTTTCGGCGGCGGCGCGTACAACCGCGAAAATTTTTCGACCGGGTTGCAGCGCAATTCCGGCGAAGTATTTGTCGGCGAAGAGTTCACGCTCAGAGTTTCCGATCGCGTCATGTTCAAGGAACGATTCCAGTTGTTTCCGAACCTGACCAATCGAGGCGAGTATCGCCACACCTTCGACAGTTCGTTGACGACCAGGTTGACCGGCTGGATGACTTGGAACGTCACAGCAAGCAATCGTTACATCTCCAATCCGCCGCCGGGATCGAAAAACAACGATTTGTTGTTGACCACGGGCATCGGCGTCAGCTTTACCAATCTGAATTTCAGAAAGTGACGACAGGGAATGCTGCAAAAAAGCGAAAGGGTCATTCCTTTCGCTGTTCGACAAGCTGCCAGCTTGTCGGACGGTAATTCTTCTTTGATTCTGCTTACAGGGGTTGGCGACCGGCGAAGCCCGTGTCGGTGTCGTGCCACCATTCGATGGTGTCTTCGCCTTTCATCCAGCACAGATACACGACGCGGCCATCGCGCATATGCGGAAAATCGCAAAGCCCTTTGTCGAAATCCTTGATTTCAACGCCCTGTTCCATGATTTCCTGAACTCCGGCGATGAAAGTGGTCAACGCGGAAACGTATTCGCCCGCGTGCCGGATGCCGCCACCTCCGGATTGGCGACTGGCCTGCCGGGCTTCGGGCGCAAGTCGCTGCATCACGCCGCGCGCGCGATCGATCTTCCGCCAAAGCCGTTTGATGTCCGGCAACAAGGCGTCAGCTTCTTCAAGCGTAAACAGTTTCATAAGTGTCGTTGGGATTTTGCGGCGGCAATTAGAGCAATCGGAATTCCGAAAAGCAAACTATGGATTTTCTGCCCGAATTCTTGCTCTGTCCCCAACTCCAACGTAGCATGCGCGCGCACTCCCGCAAACAAAGGCAGCAATGGAGGTATTGAAAATGCTGAAACGATATTTCGTGATCGTGTGCTTGTTGGCATTGGTGTGGCCGGTCAGTCCGGTTTGGGGCCAGACGCAAAACGAAGTTCCCGCCGGAACTGAAATTCAACTGACCTTGCGCGATCCGCTCAGTTCGAAGTTGAGCGAGCCGGGCGATGAAGTCATTGCCACGATTCGCCGCGATGTGGTGATTGATGGGCGAACCCTTCTGCGACAGGGAACAGAAGTCATTGGTCGCGTGACGTTGGCCGAAGCCGCCGGGCGCGTGTTCAAAGGCGGGCGATTGCACATCACCTTCGACCGCATTCGCATTGACGGGCAGGAACAAAAACTCACCGCCGTCATCAAATCGGCTTCGGATTTCACGCGCGACGAAAAGATCAAAACCGATGACGAAGGCACGCTCAAAGGCGGCAAAGACGGCAGCCAAACGTTGCAAAACGTCGGCACTGCCGCGGGCATAGGGATGATAGGCGTGACGATTGCAATTCTGGCCGGACGCGACAACAACGGTTTCGGCGGATTTTATGGCGGCATCAGCCAGGGAGGCGCAGTCGCCGCCGGAGCTGTTCTGGGCGGCAGCGTCATCACCGGATTGTTGATGACCAAAGGCAAAGAAGTCCGCCTGGATCAAAACGCGATCATCCGATTGAAGCTGGAACGGCCTGTGGCAATCGGCTGATTTCAAAACACGATGAATTACAAACCCAGCGATCTGTTCGTAGGCATTGTGGATTTCTTTTCCGTGCTCTTGCCGGGCGCGGTGCTGGCTTTCGCTCTCCAACTGGCGAAAGTCGGCTTCATCGAATCCCAACTGGCCCACCGCTCGCCACAGACAAAATGGATTGTTTTTGTGCTTGCCTCTTACTTGCTGGGACATTTTGTGTTTTTGATTGGCGCGGCGTTTCTGGATGATTTGTACGACGCGACTTACGTCAAACGGCAACAGGCCAAACGTGGCGCGCGATTGTTGAAACATGCCGCCAGCATCAAACGCGCTGCGTTGCAGGATGCGCACAAAATCGAAAACAACTTCAAATGGGCGCGCGCTTTTATCAAATTGAAGAAACCGGAAATGGCTGCCGACATTGATCGGTTGGAGGCCAATTCAAAATTTTTCCGAAGCCTGACGGTTGTTGCGGGAGCGGGCTGGATTCTGATTGGGTATTACACGCAATCGTTGACGGCTTTGTTGTTGTCGGCCAGTGTCATTTTGCTGTGGGAAATTCGACTGTACACCCCACGGCCAAAATGGAAAAAGAAGCACCCGCGACTACAAGCGTGGCGGCGAGCGTTCAAACGTTTGAAGAGAAGAAATCTCATTACAATTTATCTATGCCTGGCGATTCTGGCGCTGATATTGGGAACTATTCCTTCGGCGCAGAATTGGCGGCTGACAGTGGTGTGTTTTGTCGTGATGTGTTTGTCGTCCTGGCGATTTGCCGACCAGCGCTGGAAGATGACTCAAACCGCTTATTTGTATTTCGTCTTGCTCAACCAGCCGGAAAAAACTGCTCCGGCGCGACCTGCAATTCCGCAATTTGAAGTTTGAAATTCCCGAACGGACTCTTATTCAACGCAAAAGGAGAAATCTGAAGATGCCTGCAAAAAAAGCTGCACCAGCAAAAGCCGCGAAACCGGCAAAAGCCACTGCGGCGGCGCCCAAAGACTCAACATTGCTGAAAATCGGTGCCAAAGCTCCGGCCTTCAGTTTGAAAAATACCGAAGGCAACACCGTCAAACTCAGCGACCTGAAAGGCAAAAAGGTCGTCCTGTATTTTTATCCCAAAGACATGACGCCGGGATGCACGGTCGAAGCCTGCGGATTTCGCGACGATTACGCGCAACTGAAAAAACGCGGCGTCGAAGTGATCGGCGTCAGCGGCGACGATCAGAAATCTCACCAGAAATTCACCGAAAAGTATTCGCTGCCATTTACGCTGCTGTCCGACCCGACGCACGAAATGATGGAAAAGTATGGCGCGTGGGGCGAAAAGAGTTTGTACGGGCGCAAGTTCATGGGCGTGCTTCGCATCACCTACATCATTGATGAAGAAGGTCGCATCGCCCATGCGTTTGGCAAAGTCAAAACCGATACGCACAGCAAAGACGTAATTTCGGCGATTGATTCGATGTGATGGCCATTGTCGAGTTTTTCCATTCAACCGTCAGTTTCGAAATCGCGTCGCCGATTTACGGTCGCTGGTGGTTTATCGTTCTGATCGTGGCTGGCGTTGCGGCGTTTGGGTATTTCGCTTATCGCCAGCGAGTCCGCCGGTTGCTGGAAATCGAACGAATCCGCACGCGCATTGCCGCCGATTTGCATGACGACATCGGAGCCAGTTTGTCGCGCATGGCCATTTTGATCGAAGTCGTCAAACAGGAAGGCAGACAAAGCGGTTACCTGAACAGTCCCGGAGTTCGTTCGGCGCAGATGTTGACGGAAATTGCCGATTCGGCGCGCGATCTGGTGGATTCGATGAGCGACATCGTCTGGTCCATTGATCCGGGCCGGGACGAACTTGGCCAGGTCGTCACGCGTACGCGGCAATTCGCCGCCGACGTGCTGGACCCTCAAGGCGTCAGTTGGCAATTTCTGGCCTCAGCCGATGTCGAAAAAGTGAAGCTCGATCCCGAACAACGCCGCCATTTGTTTTTGATCTTCAAGGAAACGCTGAACAACATCGCCCGCCACGCCGCAGCAAAAACCGTTTCCATGAGTTTGACGATCCACAAAAATCAGTTGCGGGCCGAAATTGCGGACGACGGTTGCGGATTCACGCCACAACCTGCTGACGCCACCATCGCCGTATTGCCGAAAAGCCGAGGAGGAAACGGACTTGGAAACATGCAGGCGCGCGCAGCGGAATTGAACGGAACGCTGACCATGGATTCCGCTCCCGGCAAGGGAACTCGACTTGTTCTCAGCCTGCCATTGAAACGTTGATTCCCGTCCGCACTGAGAATTCATTCCTGCACAAAATTTTTTCGATGTGAGCGATTTGCTCGTCGGTTTCCGCTTTAGTGAGTTGAGAACCGATATGAGACTTTCACGTCATATTCCCAGACGAGTCGGGCAATTCATTGACTCAGTTTGCTCTCGCTGGCTACCCTCTCCGGCGTCTTTGCCGAATTCTGTAACTCCGCCGGGAGAATCGTTGAACAACATGATGCCCGAATCCGCTCCGCACGAAGTGAGCCAGTTGTTGCTGGACTGGCGCAACGGCGACCAACAGGCGCTCGAACAACTGACGCCTCTGGTGTACGAAGAATTGCGCCGATTGGCGGCGCGGTATCTGCGCCGAGAACGCGAAGGCCACACGTTGCAAACCACCGCGCTGGTCAACGAAGCGTATCTGCAATTGATCGGCCAGCAACACCGGGACTGGCAAAATCGCGCGCACTTTCTGGCGATCGCTTCGCACCTGATGCGGAACATTCTGGTTGACCACGCGCGCGCCCACGCCGCAGCCAAACGCGGCAAAGGCGAACAGGCCTTGCCGCTGAATGATGCGCTGGAAGTTCCCAGCCAGGCCAAACCGGATGTTCTGGCGCTGGATGACGCCTTGAAAGACCTGGCCAAACACGACGAACGTAAATGTCGCATCATCGAACTGCGTTATTTCGGCGGCCTGAGCATGGACGAAATCGCCGAAGTCACAGGCCTTTCCGTCGCCACGCTTCGCCGCGATTTGCGAATGGCCGAAGCGTGGCTAGGGCGACAAATTCAAAAACAGTAGTCCGCCGTTCAGAGTTCACGCTTCAGCGTGATTGCGCACGCTGAAGCGTGAACTCTGAACGCTTAACCTGGAGCAACGCTTATGACTCCCGAACGCTGGCAGCAAATTAAGCATCTGGTCAGTTCTGCGTTGGAACAAAGCGCCGAAGAGCGCGCCGCCGTTTTGCAGCAATCCTGCGCCGAAGACGTGTCGCTACGCCGAGGGGCTGAAGCCTTGCTCTCGTTTCACGAACAGGCTACGCGCAACCTGGCTTCTCCTGCCAAGCTCAGTTCCGCAGGCACGATGTCCCCCGAACGCTGGCAACAGGTCGAGCAAGTCTTTCAATCCGCCTTGGAGCTTCAACCCGCCGAACGCGCGGCGTTCTTGGCAAAGGCTTGCGGCGATGACGCTGAACTGCGCCACGAAGTCGAAGCCTTGCTGGTCTTTCAAACCGGGATGAGCGGCGTGATTCAAGGTGCGGTTCACGAAGCCGCTGGATTGCTGGCCAACACGAACGACAAAGCTCGCTTCGCGCCGGGAATGACGCTCAACAAGCGGTATCGCATCATCGGCCAAATTGGCAAAGGCGGAATGGGCGAAGTCTATCGCGCCGACGATCTGAAGCTCGGCCATCCGGTCGCGCTGAAATTCCTGACGGAAAAACTGTCCAACGACAAAGCGATGCTGGCGCGCTTTCACAGCGAAGTAGCCATGGCGCATCGCGTCACGCATCCGAACGTTTGCCGCGTTCACGACATCGGCGAAGTGACGACTTCGACCGGCAAGCTGCACTTTCTTTCGATGGAATATGTGGACGGCGAAGACCTGTCTTCGCTGCTGCGCCGCATCGGTCGCCTGCCCGCCGACAAAGCCGTAGAGATCGCCAACCAGCTTTGCGCTGGAATCGCCGCCGCGCACGAAGCGGGCGTGCTGCATCGAGACTTGAAACCGGCGAACGTCATGCTGGACGGCAAAGGTCGCGTTCGCATCACCGATTTTGGCCTGGCCGGATTCGCCGAACAGATTCGTGAGCAGGAAGTTTTCGCCGGAACGCCCGCTTATATGTCGCCGGAACAGTTCGCGGGCAAAGAAGTCACGACAAAGAGCGACATTTACGCGCTGGGCTTGGTGCTCTACGAAATCTTCACCGGCAAGCGCGTGTTTGAAGCCAGTTCACTGCAAGAACTGCAACGCCTGCACGAAAGCAGTTCGCCGACCAATCCGTCGAACTGGGTGAAGGACATTGATCCGCTGGTCGAGCGCGTGATTCTGCGCTGTCTGGAAAAAGACCCTGCGAAGCGGTTGGCTTCGGCTAAACAAGTGGCGGATGCGTTGCCGGGCGGCGATCCGCTGGCGGCGGCATTGGCGCTGGGTGAAACGCCTTCGCCGGAGATGGTGGCGGCGGCAGGGTCAAAGACGGGGATGAGGCCTGCGCATGCGGTGGCGTGGCTGGGAGCGATTGTTGCTGGACTTGTTCTCGCCGCATTTTTGGGAAGCAAGACGAACATCGCTCACAAAGTGTTGCGCGAAACTTCGTCTGAGGCGCTGGCGCATAAAGCCCGCGAGATCATTCAACGTCTTGGCTACACAGAACCGCCAGTTGATCACGCTTCCGGTTTTTTCAACGAGCCGCTTTACATCCAATACGTTGAGCAAAAGTTCGAGCCGAGCCATCGCCGGGAGCTTTTCACGAAGAGCCAGCCATCTGCTTTCGGTTTTTGGTATCGCCAAAGCCCGCGCTATCTGAGTCCGAAGGATCCTTGGAACGCCGGTTGGGTTGCTGAGTTCGATCCCCAGGCAGTCGTTTCGGGCATGGTGAATCTGAGATTGGATTCGCAAGGGCGGTTGATTATGTTCAATGCCGTGCCGCCGCAATGGGATGAATCCCGCGACACGCCGTCGCCTGATTGGTCAGTGCTCTTCGCCGCCGCCGGACTCGATCTGGCCAGCTTTACCGCGACGGAGCCGCAATGGACGCCGTTGGCGGCTTGTGACGCGCGGGCAGCCTGGACGGGAACTTATCCCGACCTGCCGGAAATCCCGTTGCGTGTTGAAGCCGCTGCCTGGCGCGGCAAGCCAACCTTTTTCAAGCTTGTCTCGCCGTGGACGATACCGGAGCGGATGCAAACAAGGCCGGAGACTCTGGGTGCGCGCGTTTCCCGGATATTTGGTTTCCTCGTGATGCTCGCCCTTGCCTGCGGAGCGGCGCTGTTGGCTCGTTACAATTTTCGTCAGGGCCGAGGTGATCGCCGTGGCGCTTTCAGACTGGCTGCTTTCATCTATTCGATCATGATGCTGAGCTGGGTGATTGGCGCGGATCACACGCCGGATTCCATCAATGAGTTTTTCAGTTTCTTGCTTATCGCCAATGCCCAGGCGTTGTTGGCTGCCGGAGTGGTCTGGTTGCTTTATCTTGCGATGGAACCTTACGTCAGACGGCGCTGGCCTGTTGCCCTCATTTCGTGGGGGCGACTGCTCAACGGTAATCTGCGCGATCCGTTAGTGGGTCACGATATGCTCGTCGGCGTCGCTTTCGGCATCGGCTATGCCCTGCTATTCCGGTTGCGTGACCTTGGCAGGATCTGGCTTGACGCCGCTCCTGACATGTTCGGTGTACGCAGTGAACTCCTGCTTGGAGCACGCCAACTGATTGCCAGCCTATTTTTAAGGGACGTATTCCAGTTGACCATGCTCTCTTTGACAATGTTTTTCTTGTTACTTCTGCTGCGCGTACTCACCCGTCGGCAATGGCTGACCGCCTCTATCTGGGTCTTAATCTGGTTTCTGTCTACCTTTGCTAACCCTGGCCCCAAAATGATCAACCTGTTGATCATCACCTTGTGTGGATTGCTGGTGCTATTCGTTATGTTGCGTTCCAGCTTGCTGGCGCTGGTCAGCGGCAATTTTGTGTTCTTACCTGTTGGCATAAGCACTTCCGACTTTTCAGCCTGGTACGGCAACACTTCGCTGAGCTTGCTTGCCGTGGTGCTAGCGCTGGCGGTCTATGCGTTCCACACGTCGCTGGGCGGGCAGAAGGTATTCGCGGGGAAACTGCTGGAAGAGTGATGGGAACGCAAGCGCCCCCGGCTGCTGGTAAAAGAAGCCGCGCAGCTTCCTTATTTTGGGTTGCCGGAAAGCGATCATTTTAAGAAGGCAGGGTTCGGAAGCTTCGCGCTTTTTCAGATGGCAAGCGAGGGCGCTTGCGTTCCCAGGCGGGCCGCAAGGTGTTCGCGGGGAAGCTGCTGGAAGAGAGATGGCGAGCAATCCAAACATCCCGGCTAGAATACCGCCGCGACGCGCTTTCCTACGTAAAGAGGCTGGTGTAAAAGGTGACTGTTTATGAAACTCTACGATGTCATCTGGAAAGAACAATTCGTTGATAAGCTGGCCGATAAACATGGCGTCTCGACGGATGAGGTCGAAGAAGTTTTGTTCGGAAAACCGCACGTTCGTTTGGCCGAAAAGGGGCGGGTCAAGGGAGAGAACTTGTACACCGCCTACGGACAAACAGCGGCAGGCCGGTATTTGGTGGTCTTTTTCATCCGCAAACGCCGGGCAACGGCTTTGCCAATCTCAGCGCGCGAGATGAGCGCGGCTGAACGCAGGTATTATCATGAGCAAAAAGAAGCAAATTGATCCGATCCCAGAAGAATTCGGCAGTTATGAAGAGGCCGCCGAATTTTGGGATACGCACGACACGACGGATTACCCTGATGCTTTCCGCACCGTCAAAGTGGAGGGCGAGTTGCGAAACCGTCATTACGAAATCGAGATTGAAGCCGATGTCGTGCAGGCGCTCCGAAGCCAAGCACGGCAGAGCGGCGTCAAGATCAGCCAGCTTGCCAGTCAGTTGCTCCGGCAACAATTGCCGCCACGCTTGAAAGCGAATACCACAAAAGTTTGATGCTATGGCAAGCAGACCAACACTGAAAGTAAATGCGAACCGATTGATGCTGAGCGCAGTCAACCGGGTGGAAATTCCGAACCTGCCGTTTCGCGCCGAAAACGATGCGGAAGCGGACACGCTCTATTTGCGTTTTCAAGACGACCTGAAAGCGACGTGCAGCAAAAGCGACACGGCCAACGGGCTGATTTACGATTACCACGAAAAGACTCTGGTCGGGATTGAAATCCTCGAAGCCTCAGCTTGACGCCCCATCTCACTGGACTGGAAAAGGGTGTGCGCGGAGAAGCTGCTGGAAGTGTGAGCCGTCCACATGTAGAGACATAAAATTTTGCGTTTCTACGCTTGTGTTACAACTTCCAGCTTTGCGCGATTTGGTGGGCTTTCTCTGTTTGATTGAGTTGTTGTAGTAGTGCGTAAAGTTCCACCGCCGGAGCTTTTCTGGCTTGAGTGATGGTGGCAAATCGGGTTTCGTCTTTGCCAAGCTGATTGCGAATGTCGTCCAGCAGCGCGACGGTTTGCTGAAAGGCCGTCAATGTTTCCGGCGAAGTCGAATTTTGCCTGTGCAAGATTTGTGCTTTCGTCCAGTATGCGCGCCAGCGTTCGCCGGAATCGGCTTCTTCCAGCAATTCAATTGCGCGTTCGATGACGGACGAAGCTTCGTCAGCCTGTCCCAACGCCAGCAAGGCGTGCGCGCGTTCGGTCAAAATCATTCCCAGCCCGTCGCGGTTGTTCAATTCTTCGGCAATGACAATGGCGTTGTCGGCAAAATCCAGCGCCGATTGAGCGTCGTTTTCCGCCAACGCCAATCGAGCCAGGTCTGTCATAACGCGAAATTCATCATCGCGGTCGCCGATTTCCAAAATCATCGCGTAAGACTTTTCCAGCAATTTGCGCGCTTCGGCCAGTTGGCCGCGTTCGCAATTTGCGCGCCCCAGCAACCAGTACGTTTCGGCTTCGCCGTGAGTCGCGCCGACGGCGTGCATTTTTTGCTGCGCGCGAAGCAGCATTTCCACCGCTTCGTCATACAACCCCTGAGCCAGTCGCGCCTGGCCGATTCCCATATCCATTTTGGCTTCGCTGTTGGCGTCGCCCAAACGTTCGGCGTCTTCACGCGCGCGCAATGCCAGTTCAATCGCGGTTTCGTATCGGCCTCGACTGAGTTCCGCCCAATGGCTGCGGCGCAACAGCAACACGCGACGTTGAATATCGCCGACCGACGACAGGTAATCCACCGCGCGTTCCAACAGCGGAGCGCCTTCGGTGAAATGGCCTTGCAGCGCGCGCGCCCATCCCAACAATCCGAAAGCGATGGCGGCAACGTGACTGTTCAACGGAACGTCGCGTAACGATTGCTGCGCCAATTCAATCGCCGCGTCGTAATTTCCTTGCCGGACTTCGACGCCGCCGATTTGCAGCAACGCCAATCCGGCGCCGTCCTGATCGTCCATGGCCCGATAAATTTCCAACGCCTGTTCGGTGACAGCGATGGCTTCGCGGTACAAACTCAAACTCATGCGCGTCTGGCCTTGCTGCAACAACGCCGTCGCCAACCCAGCACGGTCGCCAATGACGCGAGCCAGCGAAACGGCTTCGGCATACACGGCGTCGGATTCCTTCAGTTTGCCCAAGGCGAAAAGCGTTTCGCCCAGAGCAAACAGCAACTTCAATTGATCCGCAGGGGCAATCGGATTGCCGCTGGTTTGCGCCAATTCGTGAGCTGCGCGGCGGGCACGTTCGATGCAAATCATGGCTTCACTCCACGACAAACGACTGCTGGCTGCCTGCCAGGCGCGAATCCCCCAATCAAAGGCGCGTTCCCAATTTCCGCCGGATTCATAATGCGCGCTGACGGCGTCGGCGACACGGTCGGGTTCCAGCAGATACAGGCCTTCGATGGAGCGCGCGGCAAACAGATGCAATCGTTTTCGCTGGCGAGGCGGCAAGCCGTCATACAAAACTTGCCGCAGTGTGTTGTGATAAAAGCGTGCGTCGTTGTCGCCGGTTACGCCGCGTTCGGACAACACGCCGCGCCGCACGGCTTCCTGCAACAATTGTTCAATGTCGTCTTCGCTGCGCCCTGACATTTTGGCCAGCATTTCGACGCGAAACTCTTCGCCCAGGACGGCGGCCATTTCGGTCATTTGGCGAACTTCTTCAGACAGCCGATCCAGCTTGGCTTGCGCGGCCATGACAATCGTTACAGGCAACGACAAATCCTTGATTCCGTTCCATTGCCAATGCGCTTCGGGCTGCGGGGCGAAACTGACGACACGCTCCGCCGCCAACAGCCGCAACATTTCCATCAAAAAATAAGGATTGCCGCCCGTGATGCGATGCAGCGTTTGCAAATCGGCAGGAGGAATTTCGATGTCGGAATTGAAGACGGCTTCGATGGTTGCGCGACACAGCATTTCATCGAGCGGTCGCAGCGACAGCGTCGCATAGCTGCGATACCCGGCCAGCCGTTTCAGCCATTCGGCAAATGCGCTTTGGCGTTCGTTGACGGCCTCGGCGCGCGCCAGACAGACCAGCATCAACGGTTCGCGTTGCAGCATTCGCATCAGATTGCCTATGACTTCGCGGCTGGCTTCGTCCGCCCATTGCACGTCATCCAGAATCAAAACCAGCGGGCGGTGCTGGCTGGCGCGCAGAAAACACTGGCTGATGGGCGCGACGGCTTTCGACGCCGGAGCGGTCAATTTGCCGGTCGGACGCGGCAAGTTCAGCGAACCGGTGCGTGCCAGGGTGGTTTCTTCCACTCGCAATGTGCCTGTGTTGGTCGTCTGGCGAATCTGGCTGTTGAGCCTGCCGTCGGTGAACAGTTCTTCGGGCAGTGAAACGCCGAAATGATTTTTGACCATCGCCCGCAAATCGCATTCATCGCGGTTGGCGGCGTTGACGCCCAGCAAGTTGCGAAGCAAATCCAGGAAGATTTCGTAGGGCGCAAGTCGGCTGGCCTGGTAATCGAAAAATTGTGCGTACAAACAAACTGCGCCATGTGATTGCGCCAGATTGGCGAACGCGCGAGCAAGCTGGGTTTTGCCGACGCCGGATTCGCCAATCAGCAACACAGGCCGTCCGTTGCCATCCAGCGCGCGACGAAAATCGCCGAACAATTGAGCCATCTCTGCATCGCGTCCGACCAATTGGTTGTAATCGGGAATTCCATTCGCGGCGGGTTGAGCAAGCGGTTTGGCGAATGGTGGCGGTTCAACCGGCGCGGCGAGTTCAGCGACTTCGTCAGAAGGTTCATTTGTTTTGGCGGGTGGTTCTGCCTTTTCCAGTTCGACTTTGGCGATGAACCGGTAACCGCGACCGTGATAGGTTTCGATGAATTTCGCTTCGTCGGCAACATCGCCCAGTGCGCGCCGCGCTTGAGACACAGCTCGTTTCAGCACGCCGTCGGTCGTGAACGTGTCCGGCCAGACGGCTTCCAGCAATTCATCTTTGCTGATGACACGGTCGTTGTTGGCGACCAGATAACGCAACACCTGAACGGCGCGGCGTTCCAGCGGGACGATTTTCTCTTCGCGATACAGCAGATCAACGTCGGCGGGAATTCGATAAGGCGTAAACAGCAACGCAACTTGAGGTGTGTTGGGCATAAACTTGAGTGGAAAACTTCAGGAGATGATTCCGCTGCGTAACGCTTTGCTGACGGCTTCGTTTTTGGAATGGACGTGGAGCTTTTCATAAATGCTGCGAATGTAATTTCGCACTGTATTGACGCTGATGGCCAGTTGTCCGGCGGCGCTCTGATAACTGTGCCCGTCGGCCAGCAATTGCAGAAGTTTGATTTCCTGCGGGGTCAATTGTTCTTCCAGCTTTTCCGGCGCTTTGGTGGTTTGAAACAGCGTGACGACTTTGCGGGCGATTTCCGGCGACATCGGCGCGCCACCTTCGTGAGCTTCGCGGATGGCGTCGAGCAGCTTTGCCGGAGCAGTTTTTTTCAGCAAATACCCGCAGGCTCCGTTGCAGATGGATTCAAAGATTTTGTCCTGTTCGGCGTAAATGGTCAGCATCAATACTTGCATCGTCGGAAATCGTTCGCGAAACAGTTTGACGCCGTCCGATCCCAGCATTCCCGGCAAATGAATGTCCAGCAGCAGAATGTCCGGCAACTGTTGACCGTCCGCGCCCAGATTGCGAAGCGCTTCTTCGACCGAACCGAACATCTGCGAACAGCCGTAACCGGGTGTCGCGCTGATTAACAATCCCAGTCCTTCGCGCAACGAACGGTCGTCTTCGACAATGCCGACATGAATGATTCCATTGGTTGATTCCATAATTTGGTCCGCGTTCGGGGAATGTCAGGTTTTCGCCGAAGATATTACTGCACGTGGCCTGCTGCCGGGCAGCGCACAAATATGCGCCGCTGATCAGTCAGCGCATCACGAAAACATCACCAAAGCCTCATGAATGAACCGACTGTCTTGAATACACTGCACGGCGTTGATAACGGAACGATTGAGGCCGACGAGATTTCGTCTTGTCAGGCAAGGGTTTTAACGATGTTCGCTCTACGGTTCATCCGTAGCGGCGGGCACTGAGTAGCGCCGAAGCGGCGGGGACTGGTCGGTTTGGTTTCTGAGGCGAGAGGCCGAACTGAATTTTTCCGCCGCTTCGCGCTTTCGGCCTTATCAAAATCAGATAACTCAGCACGATCTTTCATAAAACGTAACTGCTCAGGCCAGGTGATTAGCGGTTGAGTCAGCAAGGTTTTGAAACCACAAAAGGCACAGAAGGCGCAAAATTGGCCGTAATCTTTTTGTGTATTTTGTGCTTTTTGTGGTGAATCAAACCTCTCTATCAAACAATGCCAACCATCTGAAAACAGGCCGAGCAGTTACCATAAAACATCATACGCTTTTCAGAATTCCGCTCACGAAAAGCGGTTTCACGGACTGGAAGCAATCGGCACAAAGTTTGAGTTCCATTGTGCTGACACAGATGGTCTGGATTGATTCAAGGTCAGGGGCGACAGTGACAATTCATACCATCTCGCTTCCAACAAGTGGCTGGCGGCGCGTCGAATCCGACCCCACAGGCGACAGATGCATCCCGGTGCATCCCACAATTCTGTCGCCGAATAGGACAAAGATTTGTGAGCGCCGCTGGCTGCTGCTGTATCCCTACCGGACAAAACATCCTGATTTTAATGATTCAGGGACTTCCATGCTCGGCTGTTCCATTGTATAAACACTCCGCCCGATACTTCCTCCCAATTCCCCCTAAAAGCAGTAAAAGAACATTTCAACTTTAATCAAGAGCAGGGAATTACTGATTCTTTAAGCTCATCTCTGCAAATTGCTGACGCTCGATACCTTTGTGGTTAGGCACGGCATGTTCCCCTCAAGAGCATAAATACCGTGTCTGTGTGATGTGATTGTGGGAGCGTCATCACACCAATCCGGCATCCCTGTAGTATCTAAAATCAAAGTTTTTCAGGCATCGTTGCTCGCCTTGTTGTGCCCTACCCAATAGTGTTTCAGGCTGGAACTGTCCATCGCGGCCTGTCAGGCAAGCTCTGTCCACAGTTGTCATTTTTGTCCCCGTTACGATCAAGACCTGGTTCAATAGAGCATAAGGAGAAACCGAATGCTTTCGCCGAACACGCTGTTACAAGACCGCTATCTGATTCTGCGCCTGCTGGGGCAGGGAGGAATGGGAGCGGTGTATCAGGCGACCGATAGAAAATTTGGAAATGCCGTTGCGGTCAAGGAAACGTTTTACAGCAACGAACAAATGCGCCAGGCATTTACGCAGGAAGCGCGACTGTTGAACCGGTTGCGACATTCAGCTCTGCCGGTGGTCATGGATTATTTTTCCAGCGGGGATAAACAGTTTCTGGTCATGCAGTACATTCCGGGCAAAGACCTGGAACAGTTGTTGAATGAACGCAAAGCCGCCGAACAAGGCGCGTTTATGGCTTCGCAAGTCATGCAATGGGCGGATCAGTTGCTGGATGCCCTGGAATATCTGCACGCTCAAAATCCGCCGGTGATTCACCGCGACATCAAACCGCAGAATTTGAAACTGACTCCGCGCGGCGAAGTGATTTTGCTGGATTTCGGATTGGCCAAAGGCGTCATTGCCGATCAAACCAAATCCACGCGCAGCATTCGCGGCTACACGCCGCATTACGCTTCGTTGGAACAGATTCGCGGAACTGGAACCGACGCGCGAAGCGACATCTACAGTTTGGGAGCGACGCTTTACCATTTGTTGACCGGCATCATGCCGCCGGATGCCATGACCCGGATGGCCGCTCACATGATGAGGGAAAACGATATGTTGCAGCCCATCACGCTGCTCAATCCGGCAGTGCCGGAACGCATTTCCAATGTGATTGAACAAGCGATGTCGCAATCGCCGGAAGATCGTTTCGAATCGGCTTCCAAAATGCGTCACGCTCTGCGAAATGCCTGCCGAAATCAGACGGTGACGGAATTTCACCGTGCGGCAACGCTGACGGAAGAATGGAGCGACCAGATTTCAGAACCTCAACGGCCGATTGAACCCGACAGTGTGATTATTCTGCTGGATCAGAATGCGTCGCAGATTGACGGGCCGATTTTGGATGAAGTGAAGCGCAGACCTTCATCGCGTCCTTTCAGGAAACCGGTTGAAAAACAGATCAGGCGATCACGTTCCGCGTGGTATGCCGTGGCGGCGTTGTTATTGATGATGGTGACCACCGCGATCATGTTTTACCGTGAAGGAAAACCGAAGCCCAGTTTGAGAGGCGGTTCTGCGGAAATGGTGGCTTTGACTGGAAAAGATGGCGAAGAACCGAGCTTTGTCGAGCCGATGCGTCTGGAAGTATTGAGTTATTTTCTGGAAGTCTTTTCGGAGGACAACGTCACGACTCGCGCTACCGGCATGATGCCGCTGGCTCCGGACAGCCGTTTCAAGTTTCATTTCAAACCCCGACAGAGCGGCTATCTGTATCTGATTGCGCTGGGAAAAAACGGACGGTTGCAGACCTTCCTGACCGAAGAGCCGATGCGCGGAACCGGCGTCATCACAAACTGGAGCGCGGGCGGCAATGATTTCCAGTTCCCGGACGGCGGCCAGTGGTTCATGCTTCCGCGCGAAGCCGAATCCGCGCCGTTCACAGTCATTTTTTCGCCCGAACCTTTGAAATCGCCGAGCTTTTTGGCAATGCCCTCCGGGCAGGAACTCGATGAAACAGAGCTGCAGGAACTCACCACTCTGCGAAAACTCAGTTCGGCAATTTCTCCCAATCTCGTTGCCTTCGTGGAAGAAAATCAACCCGCCGTTGCAGCACAGGTATTGGCAGATCGTTACAAGGGCGAGCCGCTGGTGTTCGACATTTCGATCAAAAAGAAATAGCTGACTTGCCTGATTGTTGCCACGGCATAAACGGAGTTATTCGAGAATGCTGGGACAAAGGACGAATGGAAACCGAAAAGTTGGATTTTGGTGTCGAATGATTACAACCGGAATCGCGCTGGTTTTGATTGCCAGTTTGGCCGTGGCTCAGGTGGTAATCGTTCCCAGTCGGTTGCGAACGTCGCGCCCAACGGGGAAAGCCAAATCCAAATCCAAAAAAAAGCCGCAAGAATCAGTGGCGCAACCCGCCCAACTAACGGCGGAACTTGCTGGCGTAAATCCGCCAGCTCCCAAACTGAGTTTTACGATCACGCCGCCCGCGCTGGGCAAACTTGAACCGGTTGAACCGGAAGCGCCGGCAAAGCCGAAAACTGCCCCGGAACTGCTTGGTTACGAATTCGACGTGATTCGAGCCGATGAACGAGGGCGATTGGTGGAACGCCGCAAAGAACGCGCGCGGTTTTATGTTGAAAACGCAGGGGCAGGCGTAACGCTGGAAATGGTCGAGCTTCCGGCAGGATCATTCGTGATGGGCAGCAACCCGAATGAATTGGATCAGATCGGAATCAATTACGGACGCGCGCTGAACAAGGATGCCAAACTCGTAGTGCAATCGCGCCTGTTGGCGGAAACTCCGCAAAGAACTGTGAAAGTCGCGGGGTTTTACATGAGCAAATACGAAATCACACAGGCTCAATGGCGCGCGGTGGCCGGTTTGCCGAAAGTGAACCACGAATTGATGAGCGACCCTTCCGCGTTCAAAGGCGGCAACCGGCCAGTCGAACAGATTTCCTGGGAAGACGCGGTCGAATTCTGTGAACGGCTTTCCCGCCTGACCGGACGACGATACAGGCTGCCGACCGAAGCGGAATGGGAATACGCCTGCCGTGCGGGCACAACCTGGCCGTTCAGTCTGGGCGAAACCGTCGAGCCGGATTGGGTGAATTATGACGGCAAACAACCGTATGCTTCGGCTGCCAAAGACACATTTCGCCAACAAACCGTCAGCGTAGGCAGTCTGGGCGTGGCCAATGCGTTCGGCTTGTACGATATGCATGGCAACGTCTGGGAATGGTGTCTGGATGCCTGGCATGAAACTTATGCCGGAGCGCCTGTAGACGGCAGCGTTTGGCAGGCAGATGCCGAAAAGGCTCCGCGTGTGTTGCGCGGCGGAGCCTGGGACAGCCCGGCAGGCGAATGCCGCTCCAGCGAACGAAAGCAGTCAAATTCCCAGTTGCGATTGAACAATGTCGGGTTCCGCGTGGTCGCGGAAGTTGACGCGCCGCTCATCGTGAAACGGTGAAAGCGGCGATTCAGAGTTTCCCCCTCACAAAAACATTTGAGCAGACAGGGCTTACGCAGAAACTGCCACAGAGCCTCCGAAGACACAGAGCAAAACAAGGAAATTCACTATCAATTCAAGTTCATCTCTGTGGCTTCGTGTCTCTGTGACTATCTTTTTCGCGTTTTACGCAAGTCCTGGCAAAGTTGCTCTCATCTGTTGTTCATCTTTCCCCCTCCTGATTCGCTTGTGTCCTGTACCGATCGAGCCAGTGCCCGGCCTGTCAGTTGGTAGTGTGTGCTGAATTGCGAAACATCACGGTGCCGAAAACTCAAACCAATAAACAAAAAACAGCTTGTAAGCAGCTTTAGCTGGCTTACTGCGATTTTGTGTGAATCCGTGAAAAGGAAGGACGAAATGGCAAAAATTGTTCGAGTTACTTTTTCGTATGCGCTGGTTTTGATGATTGGAGTTCTGGGAATCAAATTGTTGAGCGGAACTGCCGGAGCATTGGCACAACCGAAAATGCCGTCTCTGCCGAGAGCGTCTGAATCGCCTGTTCTTTTGGGGACAGACGGGAAATTCACAGAGCCTTCGGTTGACGCAACGACCAGCCAGACGGTGAAGTCTGCGGCGTTGAATTCCATGTCATCGCTTCAGGATTATGTCGCGCCATCGTTTCCTCAATCGGGAACAGGCAGCGACGGCACAGCGGATTTGAATCCGATTGGCAGATCAAACGTTCGCGCATTGATCAGCGTGCAAAAAATCGGGCGCACGGCCAGCATCACAGGATTTGCGACGGGATTGGACCCGTACAAAGCATACGTCTCGTTGTTTTATGACGCCGGTTCAGCGGGGAGCGGGCCTTGCGCCTGTCTTCCCAGCAATCCGCCGCCACCGTCGTTGGCCGCAACCTGCAAAACGACCGACGCGCCCGCCATCAATTTCAGCCAGATGGTGATTGGATACTGGTTGCCGTTGATCGGCAGTTCGACCAAAACCTTGCAAGTGTTGAAAGCCGGAGCGCCAGACGCCCTCGGCGGAACGGCCTTTGTCGAACTGGAAAAAATCGGCTCGGTTGCGATTCGCGAAGACACGCAACTTGGCACACCCATGCCGACTGCGCCTGATGCCGCGCGGTTTCCGCTGCGGGCTTGCGGCAAATTCACTGTCAACAAATAGATTTCACGAGTTTGGGAATCGCGCTGACGGCCGGGCTGTCGCAAAGTCCGGGAGCCTTTATTTGCGGCATCTGCGCCGGTTCGCGCGATTCCCAAAACCATAGAGCAAGGAGAAGGAACAGGCTGTCATCGGTTGTCGTTTGTCGGAGCCGATGACAGCCGTGTTGACACACCTGCACCTGACCTTTAAGATGCGCCTTCGTTTTTGGCGGTATTGATCCTTACAACGCAGTTTTCGGGGCGTGGCTCAGCCTGGTAGAGCGCTCGGTTCGGGACCGAGAGGTCGAAGGTTCAAATCCTTTCGCCCCGACTTTTCAAGTAAACGACAAACGGACATCTTCGGATGTCCGTTTGTCGTTTACGGAATCAGACCTGAAAGTTGCTTGCTGTCTGGTTCTGCCGTTAAACCGTCAGTCCCAATGCCACTATGGCTGAATGAAAAATGCGCCGATCTTCGTCGCCGAAATGCCGCCGGGGTTGGACACCGTGATGTTGCGAGTCGAGGTCGAAGCGCTGGAGGCGATGACGAATCTGGCCACAATCTGAGTCGCCGATTGGCTGTTGATCGTCACCGTGATGCCGCCTCCATTGATGCTGACGACTGATTGCGTAGTAAAGCCGCTGCCGTTGATCGTCACGAAAACGGTTGTGCCGCGTTTGCCGTTGCCGGGCGAAACGCTGTTGATTTCCAAAGTGTCCGATGGTGGCGGTTCCGTCACCGTTACGCTCTGCGCGGCAGTCGAATTCGTCCCGCCCCTGCCGTCATTGACCGTCAACACAATCGAATGATTGCCAATGCCCAGCGGCACGCTGGCCACAGCCGTAGTGGCAATCACCTGGCCATTGTCAGTCCACGAATACGTCAACGGATCGTTGTCGGGATCGGTCGAAGCCGAACCATCCAGATTGATGATTGCCGTTTGCCCATTGGCTTCCACCGTCGCCGGAAGTTGGTTGGCCACGGCAACCGGCGGACGATTCGGCGGCGGCCCGTCAGGATCATTGACCGTGATCGTGAACGCCGTCGTCAGATTCGATCCGCCCTTGTTGTCTTCGGCTTTGACCTGCACGGTATGCACGCCTACGTTGGCGTTGGCGGGATTGATGAACAGCGTTGCCGTGCGCGCCGCCGGATTGGCGTTGGTGATCGAAACGAATGGCAACGACGGAACCAGCGAAAACGTCACCGGATCGTTGTCGGCATCGGTGGCTGACAATGCGACATTCAGTTGCTGATTCTTGTTCAAGCTCTGATTGGCGACCATTGACGGAATCGGCGGGTTGTTGGCCGGACCGGACATCGCCAATCGCCGAACGCGCAAATTGCCCGCATCGGAAAAAACGATTCTGCCTGAACCGTCCAGCGCCAACGCGGTCGGCGTGTCCATCGTCGCGCTGTTGGCTGCTCCGCTGTCGCCGGAATTTCCTGAGTTGCCATTGCCGGCGATGGTGACGATCAATCCATCGCTGACTGTGATTTTACGAATTCGTTCGTTGTCTGTGTCTGTGATGATGACGTTGCCAGCGCTGTCCAGAGCCACGCCGGTTGGAGCATTCAACAACGCCGCAGTCGCCGCCGCCCCATCGCCGCCAAATCCCGAAGTTCCGTTCGCCGCTCCGGCAACGTGGCTGATCGTTCCGCCCGCAACTTTGCGAATGCGATTGTTGCCGCGGTCGGCGACGTAAATCGTCGCGCCGTCGCTGCTGACTGCTACCCCGGTCGGATGATTCAGTTTGGCCGAAGTGGCCGAAGCTCCATCGCCGCTGTTGCCGACTTCGCCGGTTCCGGCAACGACGGTCAACGCGCCACCGGAGATTTTGCAAACGCGGTTATTGCCCGTGTCGGCAAAATACAAATTCCCTGCCGTATCAACTGCGATTCCGGTTGGCGAATTCAGGTTGACGCCGGTTGCCGAACCGGCTCCGCCCAAACCTGCCACGCCGGTTCCGGCAATCGTCGAAATCACATTGTTGGCCAGGTCAATTTTGCGAATGCGGTGATTGCCCGTGTCGGCGACATAAAGCGAATTGCTGCCCGCGTGCAGCGCCAGACCTGTCGGGTTGTTGAACCTGGCCGCAGCCGCCGATCCGCCGTCGCCCGCAAAACCTTTGGCGCCGGTTCCAGCCAACAGCGTGATCGTATTGCCCGAAACTTTGCGAATGACGCGCGCTTCGGCGTCGGCGATAAACACATCGCCGCTGCTGTTGGCCGCAATGCCGCTGAGCCGTTTGAAAGTCGCGGCTGTCGGCGCTCCGCCATTTCCGGATGAGCCGTAATTGCCGTTTCCGGCCAAGGCTTCGATGTTGAAATTCATGCCGGTCGGGGGCGGCGGCGGATTGCACCCGCCGGTGCAGGTAATCGTGACGGTGAAGGTTGCGGTTGCAGTGTTGCCTGCGGCGTCGCTGGCGGTGAAGGTGACGGTCGTCGTTCCAATCGGGAAAGTCGAACCGGATGCGGGCGAAGCCGTCACCGTGCGATTGCCTGAAACCACATCGGTCGCCGTAGGCAAGGTAAAGGTCACCGCTGCGCCCGTTCCCGAAGCAATGTTTTGCGTGATGTTCGCCGGAATGTTGGCGAACACAGGCGGCGTCGTATCTTGCACTGTCACGCCTTTGGATTGTGTGCTGGTCGTTCCGTTGGGTTTGCCGTCGCTGACCGTCAGCACGATCAAATGCTGGCCGAGCGCCAGTTGAACCTGCGCCGACAATTGAGTGGCAATCGTTGCCGGTGATTGACCGGGGCGCGTGTCAGTCCAGACGACGCTGGCAATCGCGTCTCCGTCGGGATCGCTGGCCGAACCGTTCAACTGCAACGAAGCTCCGTTTGCGCTGGTCGCTTCCAGGGTCGCCGGAATGCTTCCGGAATCGGCGACGGGTGCTCGGTTGACGTTGTTGACTGTAATGGTCACCGATTTGGAATCGCTGAGCGGCGGCGTGGCATCGTCAGTTGCGGTAAATGTGACGTTGAAAATCTGAGTCGCGCCGGCGTTGTTCGGCACAACATCGTAATCCGGCGTGTAGCTGAATGCGCCGGTAATCGCGTTCAACGTCGCGCCGTTCGGAGCGCCGGTCATCGAATAGGTGATTGTTTGTCCGGTGTTGGCATCGCTGGCCTGCAACGTGAACGCCAGAGTAGAACCTTCCGCAATAGTCTGATTGCCTGGACTGGTCAGCGCGGGCGCAGTGTTCGGCGGCGCAATGGCCAATCGAATGCGATTGTTGCCGGTGTCGGCAACATACACTCCGGCAGAACCGACCGCGACGGCATTGGCCAATCCCAGTCTGGCCGCATTGGCCGGACCGCCATCGCCGCTGAATCCGATTTCGCCATTGCCGATGATGGTGTTGATGATGTTGGTGGCGGCCACCACACGGCGAATACGATTGTTGCCTTTATCAACGATGTACAAATTGCCCGCCGCATCCACCGCCACCGACGACGGCAAATTCATGCGAGCGGTGTTGGCCGGATTGCCGTCGCCTTCAAATCCCGCGCGCGGAATTCCCTGTGTGACGACTGTGGCAATGATCCCGCCCGAAACCCTGCGAATGCGATGATTGCTTGTGTCGGCAATGAACACGTCGCCGTCGGAATCCACAGCCAGGCCGCTGGGACGATTCAATCGCGCGGCGTTTGACGCTCCGTTGTCGCCCGTATGACCCGGCGAGTTTTGAATTCCAGCAAAAATCGAAAACTCTCCTTCAGTCAGCGAAAAACGACGAACCACGTGATTGCCCGGATCGGCGATGTAAACGTTGTTGCCGAAAATCGCGACGGCGCTAGGACCGTTCAACGAAGGCTGGTTTGCGCCCGTCAACGTCGAAATCGTTCCGTTCACGTCAACTTTGCGAATGCGATTGTTGCCGGTGTCGGCAATGTACAGATTGCCCTGGGCATCCAGCGCAACTGAACCCGGTTTGTTCAGCGTCGCTTCCAACGCCGGGCCGCCGTCGCCGTTCGAATCGGCAGGATTGGTTGACGCCACACCCGGAGTTCCGGCAATCGTGTTGATTTTGCCGTCGCTGGCATTGACCTTGCGAATGACGTGATTGTTCGTGTCGGCGATGTAATAGTTCCCTGCCGAATCAACCATGACGCCCATCGGGCCGTCCAGCTTGGCGGCAGCGGCCAATCCGGTGTCGCCCGCAAATCCGCCCGAACCATCGCTGGCAACGGTGGTCATCGCCGAACCGACGATTTTTCTCAATCGTCCATTGGCGGAATCGAGAAAGAACACATTCGTCCCGGCAATTCCCACTCCGGTCGGAGCGTTCAAGATGAAGTTCGTCGCCGGAATTCCGTCTCCGTTGTATCCCTGTCCGGCTCGCCCGGCGATGGTGGACAGGTTGGAGCCTTCGACCATGCGAATTCGATGATTGCCGGTGTCGCCGATGTAAACCTTGTGATTGGAATCCACGGCCACGCCGGTTGGGCTGTCCAATTCCACAGACGTTGCCGGGCCGGTTTCGGCGGGAGTGCCGGTTTGGCCGTTGCCCGCAAAGGTGTTGATGATTCCGGCGTTGATGGCGCGAACGACGTGATTGTCTGTGTCGGCAATGTAAATCGTCGCGCCATCAACCGCGACATCATTCGGCGAATGCAACGCAGCAATCGTCGCCAAACCGCCATCGCCTTCGTTGCCCGCCGCCCCATTGCCCGCAATGTGCGAAACAGTTGATGTTCCATCCAGATCATTGATGGCTATGATGCGGTGATTTCCCGCATCGGCAATCAGCAACCGGCTGTCGTCCAGAGCCATCCCGCGCGGATCCGTCACCACAGAATTCAGCGGCGAACCAATCGCTGAACCGGGCAAACCGTTTCCGGCAATGGTGTTGATCTGGCCATCGCCGATGGTGACTTTGCGAATGCGCCGATTGCCGCTGTCGGAAATGTAAAAGTCTCCATTCGGCGCAACCACCACATCCGAAGGATGATTCAACAACGCCGCGGTTGCCGCGCCGCCATCGCCGTTTGCGTCCAGAGCGTTCGGCGCAGCCATTCCGACTGTTCCCGCCACCACCGTCAAAGTTCCGGCGGAAATGTCCAGTTTGCGAATAACGTGATTGAATGTGTCGGCGATATAAATTTCATTGGCGGACACGACGGCAATGCCTCGCGCATTTTGAAAATCGGCGAACGGCCCTGCGCCTCCGCTGGAACCGGCAATCGTCGAAATGTTGAACGCCGATTGCGCCGACACAGCCCACCACGAAAACACCACCGCCGAAACCGCCAGCCCGGCCAAACACAGAAATGCGATTGCAGTCGTTTGTTGTGAACATCGGCGGCGCAAATTACGCAGAATGTAAGATGAAATCGCCCGAAGCGTTTGTTTCATTGCAAGTACCTCTTGGATAAAAAAAGAAAAAACGGCCAGACCGGTTCAGGCTGGTTTGCGCGGAAAAACCGATCAGTCGTTAAATTCTGGAAAATCAGGATTGGTCGTGGGTTGTCACGCTCAGGCAAAAGCTGACTGGGAGGCACAAAGCTTTGCCAGGGAGGTCGGGTAATTTGGGCAGTGTGAGATCAAAGACGGCGTGGATTGTAGTTTTCGCGCCATCCGCCGGTCAACAGTTTTATCCTGGCTTCATTTCTGCGCTTTGAGATACGCCAGCAAATCGGTGAGTTCTTTCTGCGTCAATTGTGCAGCAAAACCTTCGGGCATCAACGACACCGACGAAGCTTTAATGGACTCGATGTCGTCACGCGGGATGCGGACTTTGTCGTTCGGCCCGGACATCAACACTATGGCATCGCGCGTGGATTCAAAGTCGCTGATGACGCCTGTGTAGACCTGATTCGTGCTTTTGGTCGTCACGCGACGGGGTTCGTGGCCGGGAACGAAAGTCGCATTGGGAAAAACAATCGCTTCCAGAATGTCGTGACCGGAACGAATCGCGCCAATCGAAGTCAAATCCGGTCCCACATGCCCGCCTTCCAATCCAATCGTATGACACACCGAACATCCGCCGCGTTTTCCGAAAAAGACGTTGCGCCCGTTGCCCACGTCTCCGCCTGCGGTGAGCAGCGATTCCAGTTCGCGCAGCTTTTTCAATTGCGCGGCTTCTTCTTCGGCAAAACGATTGAGCAACGACTTCGACGCTGCGCGAACCGATTCCGGGAAATTCTGAAACGCCTGTTCCAATCGTTTGCCGCCGATGGCTTCCAGATTCACGTCCGGTTGATTGAGCGCCGCAACCAGCGTTTGCCCGATTTCTTCGTCGTTGGCCGAACGAAACGCATCCAGCAACGTCGTCAGCGTCAACGAATCGCTTTTCGGCAAAACCTCTTTTGCCAGCCGCAGCAATTGTTCGCGCGTCAATTCGGCCTGTCCCAGATTTTGCGCAGCAGACAATCGCAAGGCAGGGTCGGTTTCCGGCGTCAGCACGCCCAGCAGAAATTCATACCCCGCATCATCCAGCTTAGGATTGCGCGTCACCAGCGCGCTCAGCGCCGTCAAACGCAAATCAACCGGCTCCGACGAACTCGCCGCAATCTGCTGCAGTTCATTGTCCAGACTGTCAATGCGACGCGAACGAATGACACTGATCGTTCGCGCACGAATTTGCGTTTCAGCACTTTGCAATCGCCGCGCAATGACCTGTTCCCACTTTGCGGGCAATTGTTTCAACGAACAACGCTCGATGACTTCCAGCAAAAACAATTGCCGCTCGACGCTCGATTGTTTCTTGTCGAGCGATTCGGCAATCAAGCTTTGCACCTGCGCATCGGCTACAAACGCCAGCAAGGCATCTTTGACCGAATCGCTTTCATTGGCGTCGAACCTGTCGGCGTTGAGGCGATTTCGCAAAAACGCCAACACAGCGCCTGCCCATTCCGTTTTGTCAGCATGCCGGGAGAAAACCCACAGCGCCGTTTTTCTCAGAGCCGCATCGCTTTCGCCCAAAAACGGAGCGGCGTGCGCGGCGACAATCGGGCTGTCATCCAATTGGTCGAGCGCGATCAACGCAGCTTTGCGCGTTCCGGCAGCAGGCGATTTCAACGCGGCGATCAATTTTTTCGATTCGTTCAACTGAATCAGCGAATAAATGATGGCGTGTTCGATGAACCGATCTTGAGCGTCAGCGGCGGCTTCCAGCAACGTCGCAACGGCTCGGCGGTCACCGATCTGTCCCAATGCAGTGGCTGCGTTTCGCCGCGCAGCCGGTTCATCGCGTTTGACCATTGCGGCCAATCGTTCGACGGCTTCTGTGTCTTTGCTCAAACCGACCATGTGAGCCGCCGCGACGCGCACCTGAAAGTCCGCATCGTCCAGCGCCGCGCGAACGGCTTTGGCCGATTCCGCGGTCGCAATTCTGCCCAGCGCAAACACGGCGGCGCAGCGAACTTCGGCTTGATTCGATTGTTCGCGGACTTGCCTTAACGCTGCAATGGAGTTTTCGCCGCCTGCCACCAACAACTCCAAACTGCGATCCCGAACCGCTGGTCGCGCGTCTTCCATCAACTTGGCCAACTCCGCCGCTGGCAACGATTCGAGCTTCAATGTTTCGCCGCGCGGATCATTCACCGGTGCCGCACCGGTTTTGCGTATGCGGTAAATCGCGCCGCGCTTTTCGCCTTTGTGAATTTTCGAGAGCGGACAAGCGTCCACATACCAGCCGCCGGTTTCCAGCAAAATCAAACTGCCGTCGGCATCTTCCAAAATGTCTGTGGGATGAAAGTCGGGATCAGTGGAGGTGATGAAATCGGAATCTTCGGTGCGAAAAGTCGCGCCTTCGCGAAAGAGTTTGTGACGTTGGACGCGATGCGGATTGAACTGCGCGGTAAACAAATCGCCGCGATAGTCTTCGCCAAATGCCTTGCCGCGATATTGCATCAAGCCGGACGGCGCGATGCGCGCGAACTTGGTCATCACCGGCATCAATTCGCCCGTGCGTTTGAATTCGGCAATCGCCGGATGCGGTTTCGGATACACACCGCCTTCGACAAAATGCAGCAGCGCGTCGCGTTGCCCGGCTTGTGGATCGGTGAAATACGTCATCGTGCCGATCATCTCTCCGGCAGCGGTGAAAATCAGTTCGACGGGATTGTCGAATCCTCCGCCGCCGACTCGCTCCAACCCCGTGCCATCCGCGCGGCTGCGCCAGATGCGCGACGCCAAACCTTCCAGCAACTGCCCTTCTTTGGTTTGAATTTTGTAGCCGTGCCGTCCGTGCGTCAGGTACATCCACCCATTGGGGCCGAAAAACGGGCCGTGCAAACTGGCCGTGTTCAACACATTCCACCCGGTCAAAATCACTTCGCGATGTTCCGAAACGCCGTCGTTGTCGGCATCATCCAGCCGAATAAAATCCGGCGGCGAAGCGACGTACAAACTCTGCCCGCGCCACAACACGCCCATCGGCAACGTCAGGTTGTCGGCAAAAACTTTGCTGCGGTCATACCTTCCATCGCCGTCTGTGTCTTCCAACACGCTGATGCGACATTCGGGAACTTCAGCCATCTTTTTGCCGGAGACGTTTTTGCCTGACGATTCGGTGACAAACAACCGCCCGCGATCATCCAGCACAGCCAGCATCGGATATTGCGTCAGTTTTTCGCCTGCGATTTGTTGAATCGTGAACCCTTCGGGAACGCTGATCGTGCCGCCTTCGATGGTCAGCGTCTGCGCCGGTTGCTGTGCTTTATGCTTTTGCCAGCGCGAATATCCGAACCAGACCAGACCGCCCACAACCACCAGCAGACCTACCGCCAGCCCCAGTTTGCCCAGTTTGCGAAGAAGCGTTGAACTCATTTGGATGACCTTTTGCGATGTGAAGGTGAAACAGCGTTGGCATTCTCACTTCCGCGCTGGAATTCAGGCAAGCAAGACAGGTCAAAAGACAACTCAGCAGCCAAAACAAATTATTGACAGGCACACACTCCAACGTCCTGTTTGTCGCAGCGCAGGACAAATTTGTTTTTGGCGGATCGGGGAAGAGAGTTCCGACTCAGGCGTGAGGCAGGCTTATTGTTTGGACGAATCTCTGGAAAAGAGTCGCGCCTGGTCATTCAGTTGTTTGGCTTTGGAAATTTCGGACAACGCGCGAGTGGTTTGCTGGTCGTTTTCCAGCAAGAAGCGTCCGGCGATTTCGGTGCCGTGGTGGGCTGTGATGATTTCGGCGCGAATTCGCAATCGAACGTAATCCAGATGTTTGGCGACATCAGCTTCTTTGATTTGCAGTTCGGGGTGCTGGCGTAAAAAATCCTTGAAAGCGGCAATAACCGAATCGGGCAACGGAAATTCTCCGTTGCGAAAGCGTGCGCCGGAATCGAGTTTTTTGATTTTGTAATCGGGGAAGCTTGGAACGATTCCGGCCACCAGCAAGCGCGCAAACTCGAAACAAGCGTCGCGTAGTTTGATGTTTTCCAGAACAGTTTTGACTTCAGTGTCGGGTTTGATGCCGCCTCCGGCGAAGACTTCCTGGCCGGTGGTGGTGTAAAACTTGCCGTCGTCGGTTTCTTTTACTGAGTTGATTGGGGGAACGGACTTCGACGAATGACGACCGGTTTCGAGCTGTTCGCGGCGCGCGTAAAAGTAATCGTAAATCCCAAGGTTGTCGTAAGGCCGTTGAATCAACCGTCCGCTCGGCGTGAAATATCGCGCCGTGGTCAATGCCAGCCCGGTTCCGCCGCGCAACCGAAACACGGTTTGCACCAACCCCTTGCCAAAACTTTCTTCGCCGACGATCCAGGCGCGTCCTTTGTCCTGCATGGCTCCGGCGACGATTTCCGAAGCCGATGCCGTGTCGCCGTTGATCAATACCACCATCGGCATGCTTTCGGGTTCGGAATTTTCCGAACGATAGACTTGCGGTTGGTATCGGCCATCGCGTCCGCGCACTGAAACGATTTCGACTCCGCGCGGCAAAAAGGTTTCGGCAACCTGAACCGCCTGTCGCAGCAAACCGCCGGGATTGTCACGCAGATCGAACAGCAGGGAAGTCATTCCTTCTTTTTTCAATCGTTCGATGGCATCGCTGAGTTCTTCGCTGGTTTCCTGGTTGAATCCGCCGGTCAAGCCGATGTACCCGACATCCGGGCGAATCATGAAACTGTTGCGAACTGACGGGAAAGGAACTTCATCGCGTTTGATGTTGAAGGTCAGCGGTTTGGGTTCGCCCGCGCGTTCGACGCTGATGGCCACCCAGGTTCCTTTCTCTCCGCGCACGTGTTTCAACGCATCCGATTGCGTCCAGTCTTTGGTGGAAACCTCGTCCACCGCGATGATAGCGTCGCCATATCGCAATCCTGCCTGTTCCGCAGGCATGCCTGGACTGACGCCGAGCACGTAAATACGTTCGTTGCGTTGATTGACGATAACGCCAATGCCGTAAAAGTGACTGCTTTGTTCGTCCTGCATCTCGCTGAATTCGCGGCGGTCGTAAAATCCCGAATGCGGATCGAGCGAATGCAGCATTCCCATAATGGCTCCGCGCGCCATGCGGAATTTATCCGGCGGGCTGACGTGATTGGCTTCAATGAGTTCCAGCGCCTGCACATAAGACTGCACGACCGGATCGTTGGCCATTTCCTTGCTGGGTTTGGAAGATTCCGGGTCGTCGCCGAAGATGAATCCTGTGACGGCGCCGACAGACACGACCAGGGTCGCAACGATCATCACCCATCGCCGAGCCTCGCTCAGCGAAAAGAACTGTTTGCCAAATTTGCGCCACAATTCATTCATCACACACACCAAAAACTCAAAACAAAGACGGTTGCGAAATCAATGATTCCGGTTCAATCACCGGCTGTCCGATCAATCGTTTGAAATGATTGCAGGAAGCAGGCGAATGCCCCTGAAAGTGATTGTTGAAATATCCATAAACGGATTCGACGCGCTGGCACAAAAAATCGAATGCTTCCGCCCATTCAGCCAGTTCACGGTCGCGGTTGATCTGCACGCGCGAAAAATCCGTCAAATCGCGCGGCCCCATCCACCGCACATAAGCCAGCGGTGAAGTCGGACGATCCAAAATCTGAAACCACAACCCGCGTTGCACCCATTGCCCTTCGACCAAAGCCAGCGCGACTTCGTGTTTGGCGAATAGTTTCAACACCTGATCCAGCATTGGTTCCACCAGCCAGCTTTGATCGCGGAACTCGACCGCGAAACGAATTTCCGGCGGTAACAGGTGGATGAAGCTTTCAAGCGCCGACCACGCGCGCGGAGAAAAATCCGGCGGCAATTGAATCAATACCATTGCCAGTGTGTCGCCCAATTCCAGAGCGCGCTGGCAAAATCGCTCCAGCGCGTCTTCGCTGTCACGCAGATGCTGTTCGTGCGTGATCTGTTGCGGCAATTTCAGCGAATAAGTGAATCCGGCGGGCGCGCGTTTTCGCCACGATTTGACCGACGCTTCCGACGGAATGGCATAAAAGCTGGAATCAATTTCCACCGTTTCAAAGACTCGCGCATATAAATCCAGAAATTCCGAAGCCCGACTGCCTCGCGGATAAAATGGTCCAACCCAGTCCTGATAATTCCAGCCTTGAGTGCCCAAATGAACTTTGCTCGCCACAACTGCCTTTCTTCGTCAGGATTTTTCTCTGTCTGCGCCCGAAAAAACATCATAGCCCAAGAAAACCGATCAACCAATAAGTCCACCTCTCACCGCTCAATACTTTTACAAATTGAAAGCAGTTCGGATTCGCGCAAATTTCCATTTGATAATGAACGATAATTGAGAACAGCGCGACAAATACCATATCTATTGCTAATGCAAATAATTAAATGTTGACGATTCTGAAATTCGCGTGCTATACAACCGGGCAGTGTCCTGCTTTATTTATCTGGTTTCTTTGAATCGTAAAACCTCCAATCACTGGATCGGCTGAAAACACTCTTTGGTTTCATAAGGTCGTAATTCGACTTTTGAGCAATTTTCAACGCCGATAATTCTCCTATTCAAAAACCAGGCAATACATTTTCGCCCCTCAAAATACTGTCTTTCCAAACCGGCCCCGTTGAAGAGTTCAATGACCGATAGCTGAGCTTGTCGTCTTGGCTTTTTGTGCTCTCACATCACAGAAAGGTCGCAGTCGTATGAATGGACTATTATCGAAGCGCAGAATACTGAGTTTGTTTTGTCTGGTTGCCTTGCTTGGCAATCCCTTGTTGCAGCCATTGGCTGTGTTTGCCAAAACGGCGACGACCGGACAACTTTCGTTTGCCAAACAGGTTTCCATCAATGGCAAGCAGACTCCTCCTGGTCAGACGTTGTTCAATGGGGATCGAATTCGCGTATCCGGCGCGGGCACGGCAGTGTTGAATCTTGGAAAACTCGGACGAATTGAGTTAGGGAAAGACACTGAATTCGTGCTTTCCATTTCCGGCGATACGATTGGCGGCGAACTGCTCAGTGGGTGCATGGGCATTCTGGCTTCAGGCGGAACCAATACGTCGGTCAAGACGCTCAAGGGAGTGGTCAGTTCCGACGGAGCGCAACCTGATTCTTATTTTGTCGGCCAACGTGGCAATCAGGGACGAGTTATTCCAAGTTTGGGCGAAGCCCGCATGTGGATTGACGGCAAGATGGAAACCATAGTCCCCGGCGAATCCATTGATATTGATTCGCCGAATGGGCAGAACCTGTTGTACCGCCGAACTGCCAGCGCCTGCACAACGGCTTTGACCTGCGCCTGCAATCTGATGACCGACCCGTCTTCGGCTAAAAATTCCAACGAGTCGAAACCGAATACAGCGGCTCAAAACAACGGATCGCAATCCGGCAATAGCGGCAATTCAGGCAATAGCGGCAATTCAGGCAACAGAAATGGAAGCGCCTTTATCCCGGTCTTGTTTTCGGCAGTGATCGGAGCTTCGATGGCTGCGTTTCTTTACAACAGTCCGGGACCGGTTGTCCGACCAAACGGGTTGACGTGTGTCAACAGCACAGGTTTTTTCTGCCGGCAGCTTAGTCCGACATCGCCGAATAATTAACGTTAGATTTCGAGCGTTGAGCCGCCCAAAGGCTCAACGCTCCTTACCTTGCAAAAGACTTTTCCCCCTCCGCATCCGTCTCACCCGATCCCCGCGCTTTTTCTTCCCATGAAAATTTCGTTCAACCTGTCATCCATCACGCTACGTGTTTTGGTGTTCGGTCTGGCGCTGGTTGTGTGCGCAGGCTTGATGGGCGCCGAGCTGAGACGGTTTATGACGGGCGTGATTGCCAGTCCAACAGTCACACTCGATCTGGCAGTGATTGAATCGGCTGCCGTTTACTTTCCCAATTCGGCCAAAGTGCATGCGCGGTTGGCTTCGCAGATGGTGGAAAGCCAGTTGGATGGTCAGCAAAGCCACGAAATGGTGGCGGACAAGGCTTTTCAACACGCGATCAAGGCCGTCGAACTGGCTCCGGCGAATTTCGAATATCGAATCCTGTTGTCCGCCGCTGCGGAATTGAAGGGCGACGGCGATGCGGCGGAATCGGCCTTGCGCGAAGCGGTCAAGCTGGCTCCGAACAACGTCAATGTGCGCTGGCAAATGGCGAATCTGTTGTTGCGGCTCGGCAAGCTGGAAGAATCGTTGCCGGAGTTTCGATATGCCGCTGAAGCTTATCCCGGATGGTTGGCCAACACTTTGGATTTGCTCTGGCGCGCCAGCGGCGGAGAGATGCCTGTGTTGGAGCGCGTGGTCGGCGACAGCGCAAAAGCGAAATTGACCTTCGCCATTTTTCTGACCGAACGAGAAATGTTCGAAGCCGCCGCCAGAGCGTTTTCGCTCAGCGATCGCGCCAGCCGGTTGCAGTCGCCGGAAACAGGGCGGGTGTTGGAAGCTTTTTTGAAAGCTCGCCAATGGGAATGGGCTGACCGTTTGTGGCGCGACACGATGAGCAACGGCAGCGAAACCGATCAGGCATTGTTCTGGAATGGCAGTTTCGAGCATTCGCCGCGCAAAGGTTTGTCGCAATTCGATTGGCAGTTGAACGCCAGCCGTTTTGCCAGGCTCAGCATTCAGGAAGGCGGAAAATCCGGTCAGCGAGCCTTGCGGCTGGATTATTTGGGATTGGACACGACGCGGTTGGAACACGAGGCCAAGCATCTGGTTTATCTGCAACCTGGCGCGGCGTATCGGCTGGAATGTTTTGCCAAACCTGAACGTCTGGTGACGGAGGAAGGCCCTCAAGTGGCAATTTTGCGGGCCGACACAGGCCAAATGCTGGCGTCGTCGGCGCCGGTTTCGACGGCGGCCAATGCCTGGCAATGGCTGGCAGTGGATTTTGTCGTTCCGGCTGATCTGTCAGCCGTGACGGTCGCCATTCGGCAGATTCCGCGATACCGATACACCGAACCGACGCAGGGAGTGATCTGGTTTGATGATTTCAGTTTGAAGGCGCAATGAAATTTACGGCGGATCAATTCATTTCAATCGGCTTTGTGGCGCTGGTGGTGTTTACAACGCTGGCGCACGGCGCGGTTGAACCATGGTCGGAACTGATTTTTGTGGCGACGGTCGTGGTGTTGGTGTTGGCGTGGGCGATCAAAATCTTCCGCGAAAAACGTTTGGCGTTGTTCATTCCCGCCAACCTGTGGCCGCTGGCAGGGCTGGTTTTGCTGGGGCTGGCGCAGGGCGCGACGTTTCGAACGTCCGGCGGAGCAATCGGATTGTCGCTGGACGCAGAAGCGACGCAGGGAACGACGTTGTTGCTGTTTTGTCTGCTGCTGACTTCGTTGTTGGCGGCGAATTTCCTGACGCACCGCGAACGGTTGCTGACGCTGATGCAGTTTTTGACGATTTTCGGATTGGTATTGGCGACGTTTTCCATGATCCAGCATTTCACCTGGAACGATAAGTTTTACTGGATGCGCATCGTCGAATCGAAAACGTCGTTTGGCCCCTTCGTCAATCGCAACCATTTTGCCGGGTATATGGAATTGCTGTTGCCGTGGCCGGTGGCGTTGATGCTGGCGCGGCGGCGCAGCCTGGCGGAAAAATGTTTTTATCTGTTCATTGCCGCGTGGATGGTGATTGTCGCCGTCTTTTCGCTGTCGCGCGGAGGAATGATCAGCATCTTCGCGCAGTTGGTGTTTATGGCGACGTTCAGACCGCGCCAGTTCGATGAAGTGGAAACTATGGCTGTGCCTTCGCCGATGATGAGGTTGGCACGGCAAGTCGCGTTGGCAGTTGTATTTGTCGTGACGATTTTTGGCGGGTTGAGCTGGCTCGGCGCGGAACGTGTGATTGACCGAGTGACCGCAGGATTTGAACCGAGCCAGGTTCCATCTCTGCAACCCGACACGCGACAAGCCTTCACCGGCCACCGCGACGAATTGTGGCGTGACAGTTGGAAAATCTTCGTCGCCAATCCGCTGGTTGGCGCTGGACTCGGCGCTTACGAAGTGGCGCTGCCGGCGCACAACCAGAACCGTAATCTGGGCATGATCGCCTCCCAGGCGCATAACGATTATTTACAGATGCTGACCGACGCCGGATTGGTCGGAGCTTTGTTGGCAATCTGGTTTTTATTGACGACGGCGCGCGCCGTGGTGACCGCGCTCCGCGTGCCTGAACCCTTGATGAGCAACGCCGCTTTCGGCTGTGGAGCCGCGTTGTTTGGTTTGTTCGTTCACAGCCTGTTCGATTTCAATCTGCAATTGCTGTCGCATTCATTGTTGTTTCTCGCGTTTGCCGCCATCGTTTCGCAATTGAGCGAACTGGCCACCCTGATAACCGTCGCTCGCACACGCCCTGCGGTTGCGATTCGACAGGCCTGATGCCGCGGCAAAATCGGAAAACATTCGTTCTGAAAAAAACAGAGGTAAGAGTTTATGCAAACCCCACACGCAAATAATGGCAATCAACCCCCCTTCGAGAAAATGGCGAACCGGACGGAAACGTCCGTGACGCCCATCAGCTACACCGAAGGCGTGATTGCGCCCAGCCCGTACTTTCCGCACGAAATGAAAAGCGAAGAGCCTGCGGGATTTGATGTCCGCGATTTTTTGCGGCGCGTCAATCGGCGCAAATGGATGATTCTGACGATTGTCACCATCGCTACGACGATGGCCGCCGTGAATTCCTCGCGCCAGAAATCCATTTATCAGGCGGTGGCGACCATCGAAATCAGCAACAAGAACCAGATGTTCGTTCGCGACGGCGACGTGTATTACCAGGACGACAGCCAGGAACAGGAAACCGCCGCGTTTCTGATTCAAAGTTATCCGCTGTTGGAAGAAGTCGTCGTCAAGCTTGGACTGGATCAGAATCCGAAATTTCTGGTTAGCAGCGAAGAAGAGTCGTTTCTGGATGTGCTGAAAAATCGTGGCCAGAAAAAATCCAGCGAACAGGTGGTTGTGGAAGCTCCGCCGAATCTGAACCCGGAGATACGCGAATTGCGACTTCAAATTCGCTCGCCGGAAGAAAGCGAGCGATTGGCTCCTTACGTAGGAATGTTGAGGGGGGGGCTGGGAGTTGAAAAAGTGAAGATGACCCGATTGTTGAGGGTTTCATACAAACACACCAATCCCGAAATTGCCGCGCTGGCAGCCAATGGCGTGGCCGTCGCGTTCAAGGAATACAGCTACAGCAAAAAGACCGAATCGAACGATATTTCATCCACAGCGCTGGGCAAGGCTACGCGCGACCTTGAATCGCAAATGCAAAAAGCCGAACAGGCGTTGGCCAATTACACGCGCGCCAACGGCATTTTCTCGCTGGAAGGCAAGGAAGATTTGACGACGAACAAGCTGGCGGCCTTGCACGACCAGGCAATCCGAGCCGAAACCGACCGCATCATCAAACAATCGCTGTATGAAGACGTGCGACAGGGGCGCGTCGCGCAATTGCCCGAAGCTCTGGCCAACCAGCAAACGCTCGATCTGCAACGCCGGCTCAGCGATTTGAACGTGACCTTGTCGCAACTCAACGTCAAATACGGTTCGGAAAATCCCAGAGTGGAGGAAGTAAGAGATCAGATCGTCACGTTACAAAAAGAAATCGGGAGCACGCGCACGCAGCTTTCCGACAAACTGCGAACTGATTACGAGCGCGCTCTGCGCGACGAAGCTTCGATGAAGGCGGCGCTCAACCGCGCCAAAGGCGAAGCCGTGCAGCAAAACCAGACTTCGATTCAATTGAACATCCTCAAACAGAATGTCGAAACGGCCAAAACTCTGTACACGGATTTTCTGCAAAAAACCAAGCAGGTTGATCTGGAAAAAATTCAAACGGCGCGTGACGTGTCCGTTGCCGAACCGGCGCGGTTGCCTGGCGGCCCGATTGGACCGTCACGCACGCGCAGCGTTCTGATGGCGTTCTTGCTGAGTCTGGGTGTCGGCATAGGTCTGGTGTTTCTGCTCGATCATCTGGATAACACGATCAAGACGGTTGACGATGTCAGCCGGTATGTTCGTTTGCCTGCTCTGGGTGTGATTCCGGCAATAGGTTCAGGCAATCGTCGCCAACCGCTGCTGTATGGCGCGAAGGTCGGCAAATCGGCTGCCGCTTCCAACGGTCTGCTTTCGCCCAAAGACGCTTACAAAGATGCAGGCTCTGTGGCCGAAGCTTATCGCATGTTGAGAACTTCGATTTTGCTGGCCGCTGCCGATCATCCGCCCAAAACCGTGCTGGTGACCAGCAGCCAGCCCGGCGAAGGCAAAACGACCACAGCCATCAACACCAGCATTTGCCTTTCGCAACTCGGCGCGACTGTGCTGTTGATTGACGCTGATATGCGCCGCCCGCGCATTCACAAAGCCCTGGGCATAGACCATCGGCGCGGTTTGTCGAATTATCTGTCCGGCAACATTTCGCTGAAAACCGTGGTGCAACCGACCAAAGTGCCGAATCTGTACGTGCTGCCTTCGGGAATCGTGCCGCCGAATTCGGCTGATCTGCTGAGTTCGGAAAAGTTCCGCATTATGCTGCACAAACTGTCACAGCATTTCGATCACATTCTGATTGATTCGCCGCCGATTGGCAGCGTCACCGATCCGGTCATCATGTCGCGGCTGGTGGATGGCGTGATGTTGATCGTTCACGGCGGGAAAAGCTCGCGCGAAATGGTCGTCCATTCGCGGCAGGAACTGGCCAACGTCGGCGCAAAAATCTTCGGCGTGGTGTTGAACAACGTCAACATGCAGCGCGACGGTTACGATTATTACTACCGCCGTTATCAGTACGAATACACGCGCGAAACCGGCCAGTTGAGCTAAATCAGAACAAGCCAGATTGACAAAACAGGATGAACAAGATTTCCGACAGGATTTACACGACGCTCAATTCCAGCAAGATTTCGGTCAGGTTTGAATCCTGTTCATCCTGAAAAAAAATCATGTTGATCCTGTTTCAAAGTTTTCTGCTTCGATTAGGTCGTTATTCGTTCTCGGCAATCTGCATCGTCACGGTGACCATGTCGCCGATGTCCACGTTGGCTTTTTTGCAAACCGGTTCCGGCACTTGAATGAACCAGCGATCAGCGTCCCAGCGTTTCAACGAACGTCGTCCCAGATTGACGCCATTCAATTCGCCGACGATGGTGACGTTTTCCTTGACGCCCCAATCGCTGACCAACATGTTCGGCACGACAACGAAACGCGGCAGCTTTGGGTCTTTGCGTTGCAACTTGGCCATCAAACCTAAAGAGCTTTCTTTCGGATTGGATTTTTTGGTTGGCATGTTGTTTCTCCTGTTCCGGCTTATGATTTGGCGCAACGAAATCCGATGTGCGATCCACCGCTGTCCACTGCGCCTTTGCCGCGACTGCCGACGTGATACCGCGCGCAGTATTGATCGCTGCACAGAAACGAACCGCTTTTCAGCACACGTTTGGGAATGCCGGGTTCCTGCGGATCGAAACTGTCCGGGGGGCCTTGCGGATTGCGCGCCGTGCCTGCCGCCGCCAGCCGCGCAAAATAATCAGGCCGATACCAATCCGAACACCATTGCCAGACGTTGCCGCCAACGTCGTACAAACCAAACGCATTCGGCGGAAACGCTTTGACCGGCGAAGTCGTGCGATAGCCGTCTTCCATTTTGTTTTCGTTCGGAAAGCGGCCTTGATAAATGTTGGCCACCCATTTGCCGCCGGGTTTCAATTCGTTTCCCCAGGCGAACATTTTGCCGTCCATTCCGCCGCGCGCGGCGAATTCAAATTCGGCTTCGGTCGGCAATCGTTTTCCAGCCCATTTGGCATAAGCCATCGCATCAATCCAGGCAATGTGAACCACCGGATGATCTTCGCGGCCTTTCAAATCGCTGCCCGGCCCTTCCGGGTGTTTCCAGTTTGCGCCGGGTTGGTATTTCCACCAGACATACGGATTATCCAGCGAAATCGGTTGATCCGGCGGAGCGAAACATACTGAACCTGGAACCAGCATTTCGGGAGCGGCTCCGGGATAATCCTCGGCTTTAGGTTGGCGTTCGGCGATGGTCACGTATTTGGTTGCTTTGACGAATTCGGCAAACTGTTTGTTCGTCACCGGAATTTCGTCAATCCAGTACCCGTCCACCGTCACCAGATGCACCGGTTCGGCATCTTTCATGTCGCAGGTGTCGCATCCCATGCGAAATGTTCCGCCGGGAATCCAGATCATCCCCGCCGGAGCTTCGCCGGGCGCAGGCGTTTTATTGACGCCCGGCGCGGAAAATCCCGCCTGATTTGCGGTGGAATCCGACGAATGGCTTGCTGTGTGATGAGCGGAAGGTGATTGCGATTGGTTGCAACCGGTCAGAGCGATCAACAGCCACATGGTCGCCAATCTCCATCCCATTCGGAAACAGTTGGTTTTAGAGTTCATGATCTGATGCCAGGACACTTTTGGGGTCTCTGTATGTCTGATGGTGTCATTGGCGAATTTGAACCTGACACCCGATCCCTTTCACCTGATACCTGAAAACCCGAAAAACCGATTTGGTCGAAGGCTGTTTTTAGTGAAAGTCAGGTTTCAGGTATTAGGTATAGGGTGTCAGGAAACTCGATGATGAATTTGCCACAACATCCCGGCGCCGTCGAAATCCAAATGTGTGCCGACACTAGGTTCATAAATAGATGTTGTGTTGGAAATTGTTCGGTTATCCGCAAACAATCAGATTTTGTATTTCCGCATCAATACGACGCCGTAAATTTCGGCAATGATGGCCAGCAGCCCGCGCACCAGCATCAGCGGTCCCAGCGACAGATATTGCAGCATCACGCCGGCAATGACCGGAAAGGCCAGATCGGAAACGTCTACGCCGCCTTCTAAAATGCCCATTGTCCGGCTGCGCTTTGAAAGATTGAAGCTGGACACTTTGGCTGCAATCGCTCCCCAAGTCGGTTTGAATGCCGCTTTGCCGACTTCGTCAATGGCGCGCGCCGCTCCCATCATCACGCCCAGCAACGCCGTTCCGGCAAACCACGGCACGATCCAGAACATTGCCGAAGTCGCCAGATTGGCCAGCGAACGCAAGGCTATGACTTTGCCCGCGCCGATGCGATCCGCCAACCAGCCGAAAAACGGCCCGAACAACAACGGCACAAGGGTTTCGGAAACCAGTTTGATCCATCCCAACGCCGCGGGCGTGACCTCCAATTTGACGGCCAGAATCGTGAAAAACTCTCCCGTCACCATATACGCCGGAGCCGTCAGCGCAGTGCCGAGTAACGCAAACGCCCAGACATTCGGCTGTTCCGGTTGAGACGCTGATTCATCGGCAGATTCGGATTTTTCTTTTTTCTCTTTCTTTTGCTTTTTCTTTTCCTTGATGAAAACGGCGACCAGCACCAGCGACAGCAACGACAACACTGTCGAAGCAATGAAGATCATGACCAGCGCTTTTCGCAGCGGCGCGCTGTCCACGATTTTCGGCAGGTCGTCAATCGGAATCTGGCTGAGTTTCATTTCGCGCTGTTCGACGCGAATCACATTGTGCGCCGTCGGATCGGCTTCGTTGCCGGGCAGCGGAGCGCCGACTTGAATGACCGAACCAGTTTTGACGATTTCTTCAACATTGGCGCCGGAGCGCGTGGTTTTGTCCAGCACGGCGATTGTCACGGTTGCGGTGCTGAATCCGGCAAATACGGACAGCAGAATGACCAGAACGAACGCCGCCAGCGCTTCGCCGATTCCGCCCGACGTGGATTTCGTCGTTGTGTACCAGGAATAAGCCTGCGCGATGTGATGTTCATCGGTGTTGTCGGCGATCATCGCCGAAGCCGAAGGGCCTTTGGCGGAATCGGCTATGCCGCGAATCAGGCTGATGATGAACAGCAACTGCAACGTGGCCACTGCATACAACACGCTGACCAGCGTGCGAATGGTCAGAGAAACCAGGAAGACTTTTTTCTTGCCGTATTTGTCGGCCAGCGATCCAAACACGGGACGCAATAACAACGGCACTATGTTTTGAATCAGCACCAGACCCATCACCGAAGTGATGTTCATGCCGAAAACCAGCAGCGCGTAAAGCGGCACGGCAGTCTTGATCATTCCGCTGGACAAGCGCGACAAAAACGCTTCGACCATCAAGGCGATGACGACTGCGTTGAACGCGCCGTGACCAAAAGCCTTTTCGCGCGGCAACACTGAAGGCAGCGATGTTTCCCCAACGCCCACCGGTTTGGGAACGACGATTGGGGCCACCGGCAACACGCCGGTCAATCGCGCAAACAATCCGCGTCGTGCGCCCGCCGCAGCTTCCAATTCTTCGGCCAGCAACAGCGCGGACGCCTGCCGGTCGGCAGGTTCTTTGGCCAGGGCGCGGCTGACGACTTCGGCGACGGCTTCGTCCAGATCGCTGCGGCCAAATTCGGCCAGATCAGGCACAGGTGCGGAAATATGTTGCGTGATGAAACGGTCAGTGAAGGGAGGCGAGCCGGTCAACAGCTCGAACAAGATCGCGCCGAGCGCGTACACATCCGAACGCGCGTCCAGCGGACGGTTCATCCATTGTTCGGGCGACGTATATTGCGGCGATCCGTAAACGCCCAACGGTCCGGTCAGTGATTTGGCATCGGCGGCGCGCAGAAACAATTCGTCCACTTTGGCCAGGCCGTAACCGCCGACTTTGACGATTTCCTGGCCGTGTTGGTCTTGTTCGATGTAAATCGTTTCCGGTTTCAACCCGCGCAGCACGATGCCGTGCAAATGCGCTGCATGCACTGCGCCGCAAATCTGATTCATCAAACCGACGACGCGCGTCACGCTCAATCCGCGCTCTTCGTTGATCAGATCGCGCAGCGTGTAACCGGAAAGCAGTTCTTCGACGATGTACGAAGCGCCTTCTGGCGATTGGCCGAAATCGAAGACCTGCACGGAATTCGGATGTTTGATGTGCGCAGCGACCTGAGCCTGGCGGCGAAACCGTTCGACGGCGACGTGATCGTTGACCAGTTCCGGGCGCAAAATGCGGACGGCCACTTCATCGCCGAGCACCGTTCGCCGCGCGCGATACAGCGTGCCGTTTTCGTCCTGAACCATTTGCGCCGTCAATTCGTAACGACCGTCCAGCAAAATCGGCTGCGACCGTCGTTGCACCTTTTCCAGCAATCCCTCTTCGGATTTCTGGCTGACAACTTCCAGTTCTCCGGTTTGATGAACCCTGAACTTCGCCAAATCCACGTTGCCCGATATGGTTTTGAACTTGTCAATTTCCGAAGCTGAACTGTTCGGTTCGGGTTCAGGCGGAGTCGTTTTGGCTGATTGAACAGGCGGCGGCAAGGGCGGTGGCACGGTTTTTGGCGGCGCTTGAACAACAGGAATCGCTTCTTCCACCGTTGGACGCGATTCGATCTCTGCAATCGGCGAAAACCGAAGACTGATGCTGGAGCGTCCCAGATTGATGGAATCGCCCTCTTTCAGTTCGATTTCCTGTTCGCCGATTTTCCGGTTGTTGACCCGCGTTCCGTTCAGACTTTTAAGGTCTTTGATGAAAACTTTTCCTGCGCGGGCTTCGATTTCGGCGTGACGGCGGCTGGTGGCTCCGTCTGGAATGACGATGTCGCATTCTGGAGCCTTGCCGATGACCAGAGGTTTTTCAGGCAGCGTCATTTCGTGGGAGCTGCCGTCGGCGTAATGGATGGTCAATTGCGCCCGCATTTCGGGTAACACGGCGACTAGAGTCGTCCCGTCCTGATCGCAAAACTTATAGCTGTCTGTATATTCTCGTTGGCAGGCAGGGCAGCGTTTCACTGAGACGCCTCGAAAGCGACGAAGAGAAGGGGAGATGGAGGGACGAGGCGAGTCTTGCTTGTGAATGCTTGCCAATCGAAAAACGAATCGGTTTGCAGCGCGCTCTCTCCGTCCCTCAGTCTCTCCTTCTCCCGGTCTTGAACTTACTACTTGATGATTAGTTGAAGAGGAACCAGTTTGAAATTCTGGTTGCCGTTGTTGTTGAACCCGTCTTGAGCGACGAACACGCCATGCGGGAATGCGGGGCCAAGATTGGCAGTCGTCACATCAATGCCGTCGGTTTCTTCCGTGCCGTCCACTTTGTCGCCCTCGGCGATGCGGAATTTTTTGACGAATTCGTTGTTGCCTTCACGGCGATAGACCACAAAGGAATGATTGCCCTGGCTTGACGCCATCAGATAGCCCTTGCCGTCTGCGCCGTAAGCAATCGCCAAACCTTCGACATCGGCGAACAAATTGCCGTCACCGACTTTGCCGACTTGAGTGCGCGTGGTTCCGGCTTCAGGTTCCGCGCCGTATTTCCAAATGCCGATGTCTTCTTCGGCGACGTAAAAATGACCGAGTTGATCGTCGGCCACGCAGCCTTCGGTGACGCTGCCGACTTTGAAGTTGCGAACTTTCTTCGCATCCACCTTGCCGTTTGCGTCAAACAATTCCCATTGTTCAACGTCGCCGGATTTGGTGGTGGCGAAATAAAACACCTTGCCCGTTTTTTCGCTGCGGAACAGGCACATTCCATACGCCGTCACATCGTGTTTGATCGAACGAGCGGCGACGTTTTCCAATTGGCGCGTCGCCGGATTCACTTTATACAGCGCAATGGAATTGTCTTTGCGATTGCTGGCGGCCACTATGCTGACTTTCTGTCCGCCGAGCGTGAAACCGTCGCGCAAATCCACGTTGTTCATCAATCCATCAGCCAGATACTGGATTTGTTTGCCGCTCAGATCGTATACGGCCAAACCGCCCTGTTTGTTGGTTCCGATGATTGTGCTTTGCGACGGGTCAGTGGGATGAATCCAGATGGCAGGATCGTCAGCGGCATCGCCTCCGCTGGGAACCGGGTCGGTTTCAACCGTGGCGTAAATCGCTTCCAGCCCGGTTGTTGAGGCTGCTCCGGCTGCCGGAGCAGGCACGGCGGTTTTAGACGAAGATTTCAGAGATTTCGATTCCGTTTTCCTGGCTTCTTTGGCGGCTTTTTCATTGGCTTCTTTCAACGCCTTGTCCGCCTTTCGAGATTCTTTGTTTTTGTCCTTTTGCTCGTCATCGTCGTCATCATTATCGTCGTCGTCATCGTCATCTGACTTCGACTTTTTCTTCTCTTCTTTCTTTTTCTTTTCAGATTTTTTGTCCGAATCATTCGGAACGTCGAATCCAGCCGAAACTTTTTCCGTGGCCACAGCTACAACCAGAAACAACGCCAGCATAACCAGCAACCATTTTTTTGCGCCAAAATCAGTTTTTGTAGGTTCGTTCATAAATCACTTCTCCTTAGGTTTTCTCCAGCACGGGCTTTCAGACCCATTTTGATACGTCGTTAAATCAGGGGGACTCAAAAGCGGCTTCTCTGATGAAGTCGCTGCAACCGATGTTGCCAACCTTTTAAGTCATTCACTGGGAATTTTCCAGAATGAATTTGGCGATGCGTTCGCCGCCTTCGGGAACGCCTTTGTATCCGGGAAAGCAGTTCACTTCTATAACTGAATATCCCTTAGGTGTTTTGACCAAATCCACGCCGTAAAGCTGCAAACCGAACAATTTTCCGCAGCGTCGCACCAAATCCACCAATTCAGGATCGTCGCCGACCGGCGTGCCCAGTTTTTCTTCTTTGGTTTTGGCCGGGAAGATGCGTTTGATGGCGTGAACGTAATCGCCAATGGCATAAGCTTTGTAATCGAAGGGTTCGTGCTCTTCGTATTCCTGCGCGAAGATCAACCGTTCGCCAAGCGCCGTGCCGTCTTCGCCACCGTCGTCGTCATCAGCAGAATTGTCCGCTGCACGGCGAGCGACCAAAGCGTCGAACTCGGCTTCGTTCAGACAAACTTCGATGCCCATCCCGCGACGACCTCGATAAGGTTTGACGACAATCGGCATCTGCTGAACCACAGGTCGCAGCGTTTCAATCGAATCGGTGACAAATGTGCGCGGCGTGGGAATTCCGCCTTGCAACAGCAACGTGCAGGTCAACACCTTGTCGCGGACTTTCATCGTCGCTGGATATTCGTTGAGCAATCTGGCTCCGCGATAATGCGCCGCCGCTGCCAGCGATTCGGCCAGCGGCGAATGCGATTTGAAGAGGTAAACGTCGTAATCGAACTTGAAATTTTCCAGGTCAATCAAGCCGCTGCGTTCGGTGACGACCTCAACGTCAGCCCCATTGGCTTTCAAACCGTTGAGGACTTCATAAGTCACCGAAGTCGAACTGCGTGGCGGTTCCATCAAAAAACAAATTCGCATTTATTTCTCCATCGGAATGTAGACAGGATGAACAGGATTTTTCAGGATTTGAATTCATCATGAAAAATCCTGCCAATTCTGTCCAAGAGTTTTATTTCTCAGAGCGTGCGATCTTAAAGGCATAAACTTCTCCGATGATGGCCAGCGCGACTCTTGCGCCGAGCATCACGCCCAAGCCCCAGGTGTGCCAGAGAAATCCGCCCAGGATCGGCCCCAGCATTTCGCCCAGACCTTCGCCCAGACTCAGATGACCGATGATTTGCGCGCGTCGCTTGCGATCTGTTTGCGACACGCGAGCCATCAACGATCCCCACGCCGGTCGAAAGGCCGCTTTGCCCGCAGCGTCAATCAAGCTGCCTGCGGCCAAACCGGGAAATGTGGGAGTGAAAAAGAACAACGCCGACGAAATCGTGTTGGCCAGTCCGCGAACCGCCAGCGCCAATTTGCGGCTGACGTTGTCGGCAAACCATCCGAAAGCAGGCCCCGCGACGATGACTACGACGACCGTGACAGCGTAGATTAATCCGGTTTGCGCTTCGGTCAGATGCGCATATTCGGTCGCCAGCACCGGAAACAGATTCGCAATCATCTGTGCCGTGCAGGAAATCAAAAATCCGAGCATGGCATACGAAAAGATCGAAGTTCCGGCTGGCGTATCAGAATTTGAACCACTGGGATCGCGGGGAAGAACTGGTAACTCAGATTCGCTTTTTCCAGTGGTTGTTCCTGCCGAATTTTGCGGTTCGCGGACGTAAAGAGCGACAACAATGATCGGCAAAATGGACAACGCAAAGGCCAGCAAAAACACCGCCGAAAAATTATCTGCCATCATTGCCAGTAAAAATCCGCTGGCGGTTTTGCCGATGGCACTGGCCGTTTGTTTGGCCGTGTTGTACCAGGCAAAGGTCGAAGCGACGGATTTCGCTTTGGCGTTTTCGGCGATCAAGGCGTTGACCGAAGGTTCGCGCAAGGATTCAGCTACGCCGTGCAGAAACCGCGCCGAATACACCTGCCACGCCGAACCAGACAACGCATAAGCCAGAGCCGCCAGACTTCGCCCGGCAATCGCCAGCGTATACGCGCGTTTCAAGCCGATTCGATCCGCTGCCCAACCCATCAACGGTTTGAACAATTGTTCGGCGGCGACATTCATCGCCAACAACGCGCCGCTTTCGGTCAGATTCAGTCCCAGTTTTCGATATGCAAAGAGCGGTAGCGCAAACCCAATCACGCCGGAACTCAGTCGCGTCAGGAAGCCTTCGGCGAGCAAGGCCAGGAGCGATGGGGGGATTGGGAGACGAGGGGACGCGGGGACTTTGGAATTCATTCGCTCGGTTTCTTTCAGAGATTTTTTTGCTGACATTCAATGATGCCGTCTTTATTCACAGCGTCGCCCCGTCACCCTGTCTCCCCGTCATGCCTTACACGGGTGTTTTCAGCGACACGCGCCCGCGCGCGTAATCATCAATGTAATCGGCAATCAGTCCGGCAGCGTTCGGCACTCCCTTGTAACCGGGGAAGTAATTCACGTCCACCACATAAGGGCCGCGGTCGCTTTCGATGATGTCCAAACCGTACAAGCCCAAGCCGCAAACTTCGCCGACTTTTTGTGAAATGCGGCGGACTTCGTCGGTGATTTCTCCGTGGCGACCGGCGACGGAAAAACTGGTTTCGGAAAACTGTTTGCGAACGCCTTGCACCTGATCGCCGACGCAATAAATTTTCAGGTCTTCGCCGGGGCCGGGAATCGCTTCCTGAATAATCATCGGCGTTGTCGGAGCCGGAATCTTGTCAATGTCTTCCGGTGTGCGACACAAATGAACGCCCGCTCCGCGATGCCCCATGTGAGGTTTGATAATCAGCGGATGTTTTTCCAGCAGTTGTTTGGCCAGGCTCAAATCGTTCGTCACCCACGAATCCGGCGCAGGAATTCCGGCTTGCCGCAGCAGCTTCGACGTGATGATCTTGCTCTGGATCAGCGAACACGACTGATACGGATTGAGCATGTTCGCGCCTTGCGTAAACAACACACCTGCCAGAGCCAGCGACAATTCCGTGTGCGATTTCAGCAGGTACAAATCAGCGTCAATCTTCATCAAATCAGGCCGTTGCAGAATTTCTTCGGCAATGTCTTCGGTGACGGTGTACCCGCGCCCGCGCAGGATTTCGTAACATTCAACCAGCACAGGGCTGGGAACCGGCGGGACTCGGCGGACAATCATAAAATGCAGCTTCATTGTTTTACCTCAATTGATTTACTCGGCTATGAAAACAGGGCTAGAATCCACCCGCTATGGAACAGAAACAAATGGAATCGAAACCGTATGTCACGCAACTCAGCTTTGAGTTTGAAGGCGAACCGCGAATCGCGTATCGCATCTCTGGCACGCGCATCTCGCTTGATTCGATAGTCATCAACTGGCTCAATGGTGAAACGCCCGAAAGCATTGCGCAGAACTTTCCACCGCTTCCCCTGGAAAGCATTTATGGTGCAATCGCGTTCTACCTGGCCAACCGCGAAGAAATTGACGAATACCTGCGGCAAGGCGAAATTGAGTTCGACAGATTGCGCGAGCAGTTGCGAGAAAAGAACTATCTTCTTTATCAGAAGCTGGCGGCTCGCAGACAGGAAAAACGAGGTCAACTTGCACACTCAGCAATTGGGTCAATATGAAAGTTCGCTTTCAAGGTGATTACGATTTCAACGGTATTATTATCCGCGCGCTACTTCGCATTCAGCCTGCTATTGATTTTCAAAGCGGTCACGATGCGGGACTGGAAGGTGTCCCGGACACGCAAGTGTTGGCAATGGCGGCAAGCGAAGGCCGGGTTCTGGTTTCACACGACCGCAGGTCAATGCCAAATCACTTTGCCGATTTTATTGCCACTCAAACTTCTCCCGGCCTGATTATGGTTTCGCAAGACTTCCCGATTCACGAAGCTGTCGAAGAGCTTTTACTCATCTGGGAAGCCTCGGAGGCGGACGAATACGTCAATCGAATTATTTCGATCCCACAGTGAAAATGTAATCTGCCAACAACTCCGCTGCACTCGCCACACCTTTGAATCCCGGAAACGTGTTGATGTCCACGACGAATGGCTTGCCACCACTGGTAATCACATCCACGCCATAAAGTCCGACGCCGAACGCCTGCCCGCACCTCAAAGCAATCTCTTTCATTTCGCCGCTGACCTCAAAAGGTTCGCCGAGCTTGTCTTCCAGAGTTTTGGGTGGCCAGACGCGGCGCACGCCGAAAACCTGTTCGCCGATGACGTAAAGTTTGTAATCGCGCCCATCAGGTTTGTGATAACGCTGAGCGAAGACCAGTCCTTCGTCGCTGGTCACGCCTTCCAGTTCGTCGTCGGAATGGATGATTTGCACGCCTCGCCCCTGCGAAGCTGCCCAGAACGGTTTGACGACCAGTGGGCCAGTTTTCAACGCATCCGCCAGCAATCCCGCATGCGCAGTGAAAAAGGTTTCCGGCAAGGAAACTCCGGCGTCAAGCAGCAACTTGGTCGAAATGATCTTGTCGCGCATGGCGACGACGGTCGGGTACGGATTCAGGATTTTGGCGCCAGCGGCGTCCAGCACTCCGGCCAGACTCAGCGCGGTTTCAGTGCCCGATTTCAGCAGGTACAAATCGCAATCGGCTTTGACTGCTGCGACGTTGATCGCTTCGTTGTCAGGATAAATCTGTTCAACGACGATGCCACGCTGGTTGAGCAAGCCAATCGTTTCCTGCATGACCGAACCGGACTTGGTGGCTTTTTCGCGTTTGGTGATGACGCCAATTTTCATTGTGTTAAGAGTAGGGCAAGCTGCCAGCTTGCCCTGTTTTCTGAGTTCGCCAATTCGAGCAAAAAGAGATTTTCGCCGGGATCAGGGCAAGCTAGCAGCTTGCCCTACATTTTTGCACAACGTATTCCGCCAGCCGTTCGTTTGCCGCAGGCACGTTGGTGTAATTCGGGTAATCGTTGATTTCAATGATCAGGACGCCAGCTTCGGTTTCGATGCAATCCACGCCGAACAAATCCAGTCCGAACAATTGTCCACAGCGGCGGCCAAGTTCTGTTAATTCCGGTGTCGTTTCGGCCAGGCCTTCTTTGGCTTTGTCCATGTCGGCAGTGGCATTGAATGGAGAAACTTTTCTGACGGCCCAGATTTGGTCGCCTATGCCATAAAGTTTCAGGTCGTAACCGTCGGTTTTGAAATATCGCTGCGCCAGCGCGACTGGTTCCGGCCAATCGGTTGCGGCCATTTCGGCTGGCGAATTGACGACCAGCAATCCGCGCGAGTTATCGCCGAAGATCGGCTTCAAAATGATCGGGTAATTTTCGGCAGGAATTCCGCTGGCGAGCTGCTCAATCGTGGCGAAGTAGGTTTCAGGAATCGGCAAACCGCTCGACGCCAGTGCGATGGACATTTGCGCTTTGTTGTGGACGGCGGAAATTGCGGCCTGGCGATTGATGGTCAGACAGCCGCCGCGTTCGGCCCATTTGAGCAAACCGAGCAGCGCCCAGCTTCGCCCGCGTCCGACGATGACATCCAGTCCGGCGAACCAGCGGTCGTCGCCCATTCTATAAAACGCCTGTTGCGGATCGAGGATGGAAACATTGTGGCCTTGTGCCTGAAGTTCGTTGCTGAGTCCGGTTGGCTGGCTTTGTGCCAGATAACGAGCTTCGGCAAGAATTCCAATCTGCAATGGTGATGACATTCAAGATTCCTCAATGTGGATTGCGGCAGGCGATTCGACAGCCAATTCAATCAAGCGGATCGCGGATCAACGGGGAACTTACGTGGCGATTGGTACAGCGAGGCGATTATAGCCGTGAGCGGTGGTCGGTCAAGAAAAATGTCGGCGTAATGGATGCAGGTGTGTATACTTTGCGCCGGTTCAACCATTGATTAAGCATTCACGCCACCTTATGAGGGGACAGAAAAGATGAACATTCGTGGGGAGATTCATCTGACATTCAACAACGAAGTTCGGCGCGTGTCGTTGGAATCGCAACGATTCACGATTGGCCGAGGGCCGGAAAATTCGTTGTGTCTGCCGGTGTCGGTCGTGTCGCGCGCGCAGGCAGAAATCATACGTGTCGGCGACGATTTTCTGCTGCGCGATCTGGGTTCGACCAACGGCAGCTTCGTCAACAACGCGCGCGTTTCGGAACAGGTGCTGGCCGACGCCGATGTCATTCGGTTCGGCAGCAACGGGCCTGAACTCACCTTTCGGCTGATCGAGAACGAAAGCGGCGAAATCGTCTCGTTGGCCACGCATCCGCGAAACACGACTGCCGGATTGATGGCTTCGTTGTCGGATCGGCTGAATTCGCCCGGAGATGTGTGCGAAGAAGCCAGCGTTCGGCAATTGCTGGTCGAATCGCATTTGAATAAAGGCGAACATGACCGGGCTTTGGAATTGCTGGCCAAATACACCGACACGGCGAATCTGGTTCCGTTGCCTGCGCCGTTTCGCGCCAGCGTCATGTTGTGGCTTGGCCGCGTGTATCTGGAAAGCAAACAGATCGATCTGGCGATTGAAGCGTTGAAACGCAGCCTGAATTTTTATCAACAAGCCGAGGCCGACAAACACGATGACGCAGGATTGGCCGCTGCGCATGCTGCGTTGGGGCGCGCGTTGGTCAACGAAGGCGATTTGCTGGCGGCGCGCGATCAATTGCATCGCGCTTTGTTGTCGGCGCGGCGAGCGGGCAATGTTCGCTGGCAAGCCGAAGCGCATTATCTGGTCGGCAAGGCGGATTGGAAGGAAGGCGATTTTGAAGGCGCGCGATACAACTGGGCGCGCGCCGCCCGAATGGCCGAAGAAGCCGGCGACGCCTTGCTGGAAGGCCGAATTCAGTTGCAGGAAGGGTTGGTGCTGTATACCGAAGGCCGGTTGAAAGAAGCCGTGCCGGTGTATCAAGCCGCCATTCGACAAATTGCCGCTACCGGCAACGTGCGGTTGTTGTTGAAAGGGTACAGCAGTTTGTCGCGCGTGCTGGCTCGGCTGGGTTCGTGGCGGGCGATGGAAAAATTGCTCGACGAACGTTTGCGACTGGCGCGCGATCACGAACTTGCCAAAGCCGAAGCCGTCGCCCTGACCGATATGGCCGAATTGAAATTGCTGCAAGGATACGTCGCCGCCGCCGAAGCCGCGGTGCAGCAGGCTGTGCAATTGCACGGCAAAACGGTTTATGCCCGCACGCAGCGAATTCTGGGACGTGTGTTGCAGGCCGATCACGAACCGGCGCTGGCCATCGAAGCTTTTGAAAAAGGTTTGGCCGCTGCCCGCGAACGCGGCGCCATCGAAGAGCAGGTCTTGATCGGGTTTGAATTGGCGCTGGCGTATACCGAAAGCCGCGAATTCGACAAAGCCCGGCAGCAACTGGAAACCGCCGAAGCCGCCACGTCGCTCGATCCGGCGTTGAATTTGATGGCGCGCGCGTTGTTCACGCGAGGCCAGCTTCATGTCGCCGCCAACGAATTCAACGAAGCCAATCGCGCCTTCAGCCAGAGCCTTTCGATTTTCCAGACCATCCACGATCCGTTTCGCACGGCGTTGTGTCACGCGGCCATCGGCGAATTGCGATTGCTGCAACGCCGACCGGAATCGGCGCGCGCGCATCTGGAAGAAGCTCGCGCGGCCTTTGCCAAGCTCGGCGCAATGGTCGAAGCGCGCCGCGTCGAAGCCAAATTGGCGACGACGACATTGTCGGAAGTTCAACCGGCGATGACGGCGGTGTTGCCGGCAATGGGCGGCACCGCTCAATTGACCATGGCGCATCAGGCGTTGACCGGCGGATTGAAAACCATGACGTTGCCCAGCGTGCAGCGTGTGCTGGTGGCCGTTGCCAACCAGGATTTGGCGGCGATTTTGCAGCGCGGACTGGAAGTTGAAAATTATCTGGTCGAACGCGCTCAGGATGGCCGCGAAGCATTTGAACGCGCGACGGCTCCGGCTCAATCCTATCAATTGCTGCTGCTGGACGCGCTGCTGGAACACAAATCCGGCTTTGACGTGTGCCGCGAACTCAGAAAAGCCAAACGCGAAACGCCGGTGATCCTGCTTGGCGGACGGCAGGGCATCGAAGACAAAATCGAAGCGCTGCAATCCGGCGCAGACGATTTTCTGAGCAAGCGCAATCTGGTGTTTGAAGAATTGCTGGCGAAAGTAGAAGCATTGTTGCGGTAAAGCTGAATAGACAGAATTTCGCAGGATTTGTTTTCATCCTGAAAATCTTGCTAATCCTATCTACTTTCAGATGGAGAATTGAGTGCGAGTCATCATCATTGGAGCAGGAAGAGTTGGACTTGGCGCGCTGGGCGCGGCGCTGGCTATGCAAGGGCACGAAGTCGTGTTCGCCGCTCGCCGCGAAGCCATCGTCAATTCGATCAATCAGCTTGGGTATGACGTGGCGACCAAAGGCGCGGTTGAAACCACCGTCGAGGTCCGAGGCGTGCGCGCGGTTGTCATGCCCGGCGAAGATTTTGCCCGCGAAGTCGCCGCCGCCGATCAGATTTACACTTCGGTTCGTCCAGATAACTTGCCGGAAATTTCCACTGTCTTGAGCGAGGCGATTTTGTATCGCGCTCGTTCGGACGTGCGACGTCCGCTGGATGTGTTCTGCTGCGAAAATCTGAAAAACGCCGGTTCGCAATTGGAGCGATTGGTGTTCGCCAACATTCCGTTTCAATTCGCTCAGGCCGTGCAGGATTGGGTGGGATTCAACGCAGCGATTTCCGATCGCATCGTCTCGGCTCAGGAAAAGGATGAACGCGGGCGACAGGTCATCACCGCTGACGCAATGGGCGATGTGCTGTTCGATACCCTGCAGATCAAAGGCGATTTCGACGCATTGCCGCCGTTCAAAGGCGTAGACAACTTTCCGGCCAGCATTGAAGAGAAGCTATACATTTTGAATTGTGGCCACGCAGTCTGTGCTTATCTCGGTTATCAGAAAGGCTACAAGTATATTCACGAAGCCATCAACCGAGCCGTCGTCGGCGCCATGCTCGAAGCGCAACGCGCGCTGCATTCCAAACACGGACGAACGTTGCATTACGGCAACTTGATCAACGACATCCTGGCCAGTTTTTCCAATGCTGCGCTGATGGACACCATCGCCCGCGTAGGCCGCGACCCGGTTCGCAAACTGCAAGCCGACGACCGGCTGATCGGCCCCGCCAAGCTCGCGTATCGCTACAGCATCGAACCGACGTATTTGATTCAAGGTTGCGCCGCCGCGTTCAGTTTTGCGCAGGAAGGCGATCCTCAAGCCGCCGAACTGCAAAAACTGATTAGGGAAAAAGGCGTCGAACAGGCGCTGGATTTTGTCTCGCAACTTCGTCCGTGGAACCCGATCTCCAAACTTATCCGCGAAGAAATGAAAACGAAACGGTGACGCCAATGAAAGCTCTCGAAGGAAAAGTCGCGCTCATCACCGGAGCCAGTCGAGGCATAGGGCAGGGAATCGCCAAAGCCTTTGCCGCTGAAGCTGCGAATCTGGCGCTGAGTTCTCGCGACATCGAACGGCTGAATCAAACCGCCGAAACTCTTGCCAAAGAAGGCGTTGAAGTGTTGGTTGTGCAAGCCGACGTCGCCGATGAAGTTCAGGTGCGCGAATTGTTTCGCCTTACGATGGAGCGATTCGGGCGGTTGGACATTCTGGTCAACAACGCTGGCATTTTTGACGGCGGGCCGTTGGATGAATTGTCAGTCGAAGCCTGGGATCGTGTGATGGCGACAAACCTGCGCGGGCCGTTTCTCTGCACGCGCGAAGCCATGCGAATCATGAAGATTCAGCGCGAAGGTCGCATCATCAATGTCGGTTCGATTTCGGCGCAACGTGTTCGACCAAACTCTGCGGCCTATAGCGCCAGCAAACATGGCTTGTGGGGGGTGACGCAGGTCACGGCGCTCGAAGGCCGCAAATTCGGCATCACCTGCGGCTGTCTGCATCCGGGCAACGTAGACGTTGAAACATTGGCCGAGGCTCGTCGTATCAATGGCGAACCCGTTATGACCGCTGACGATATTGCCCACGCCGCTGTTGCGATGGCGACGCTGCCGCCCAATGTGAATATGCTGGAAGCGATTGTGTTGCCGATTGGCCAACCGTATATCGGACGCGGTTAAAGATTGAACTGAAAAGGAAAGAACCTCATGTTTTGCCCAAACTGCGGAACTGAAAATTCAAAAGGTCAGAAATTTTGCACTCGATGTGGAACCAACCTGCTGGCGATTGATCGCGCTCGCGAAATCATTTCCGAGATGAATACGGTGTCCGTGCCTTCGGTTTCGCCGAATCTGGTGTTTGTTACTGTCGCGCTGTTGAGCATTGTCGGATTTATTGCCATCACGCTGGGGACATTCGAAATGATGAGAGGGGATGGCTCGACCACGCCGTTTCCGATCGTGTTTGCAATGGCTGGGTTTTCTTCGCTGGTGCTGATTTGCCGTTATCTGGTCGGTTTGATCAAACCCACAGTGAAAGTCGAAAAGCCAGTCATACAAGCTCCGCCGGTTTCCTATCCGCCGCCGACAATTCAACGAGGAACGACAAACAGAGCCTTGAACGAAGCTGCGCCTTATCAAAGCATCATCGAAGACCCGACGCGCCAGTTCGAACACGAAAGAAATTCGTAAGCTTATTTCACGGTCTTGTCTGGTTTCGGAGTCACAGTAGGTTTGGGAGTAGGTTTGGATTCGGCGGTTGTGGCGGACGATTCTTCGGATTTTGGCTGGGACTCTTTGGCGCTTTCCAATTCGGATGAAGAAGCCGGCGCTTCATTTCGTTTTTGAGTGTTTGTGGAATTCTGGTTTTGTTTACCCGAATTGCGTTCGGTTTTGGCTGGCGAAGTGTTTTCGGCAGGAGGCTTGGCGATTCCCAGCAATTCATTCCATTTGATTTGTCGAGCCAACAGAACAGCCGCTCCGATCAGAACAACCAGAATCAAAAGATCGAGCAATCGTCTGCCAGCCCGTTCCAGTCTGCCGCCTTTCTTTTGAGTACTTTCTGGAACATAGCTGTAGACCGAAGCGCGGCAGATCGGGCAATAAAACTGATTGTCAGGAATGTCGTTTTGACAGCTTGGACAACGCATGAGATTTCTACCTCAACCCATTCAGCAAAGTCTGGGACAACCGAAAAATTCATTGCAATGGGGGAGCAAAAATGGAATCAACGGACGAGTCAGGCGAGGCAACTGATTGATCTTCGTCAATTCGCCGCGCATCATCGCATAGCGACTGACGTATGAAAAGCGAGTCTGATTCGACTGTGTTTTCAACCTTCATTCTTCGGAGAAAGCGAGTTTATGAAGACGTTTTGCAGCGAAATTCCAACTGTGACAAGAACTGTATGGGTGTTGCTGAGTTGTTGGCTTGTTCTGGGATTGGCAGCTTGTTCAACCCCTTCTTCGTCGCCAGTGGTGCCGGCTGAAGTTACGGAAAGCACTAAAAATCCGCTGACAGATATGGTGGCGGCATCGGCGGCAGGAAAGACGCTTTACGCGGTGAACTGTTCGTTGTGTCACGGAGACGACGGCAAATCCGGCGATGATTCACTGCTGGCCAAACCGCCTGACCTGACTTCGGGAAAAGTGGCTGAAGACGCGGATGGCGCGATCTTTCTGGCCATCAAACATGGCGTCAAAAAAGACGGCAAACTAACAATGCCACCGACTAAAAAGGTTTCGGACGAAGAGATTTGGCAGATGGTCGCTTATGTTCGTTCGCTGGCGAAATGAGGATTTTGCTGCAAAAAAACATCAGGGCTGAGAAGTTCTAACTTCTCAGCCCTGATGTTTTTTACTTTGCTGGAAACTTACTGCATTTCGATGCCGACGGCGCGTAAGGCGTCAATCGTCAGTGGACGTGATTCCATCAATCGCATCTGCCCGCCGCAAAAAATAGCCAGTGGACGGCCATTGTGTTTGTTGGTGGCCAGGAACGCATCGTCCATTTCTTCGCCGGTAGTCAGCAACCACATATCAGTCAACCATTCGTGAATGATCGAATTGACTTTTGCCTGCTGATGCAATTCCGCAATCGGAAGCGCCGGGCTTTCAACTTGCGGACTCGGTTCAACCGAGTTGTTGACGGCGATGATTTCCTCTGCGCCGGTTGTCAGGTTCAGTTCGCTGGTTTTCTTGATCATGTTCTTTGCCTCCCTTTCAGATTTCCGACTCCTGCAAGAATACAACACGAAAAAACTCAAACTCTTTCTCAAAACTTCTTGATTGAACGCTGCCTCTGACGCAACCTCAATGCCATAAGTTGCTCGCGCAAGCTCAGTATGCTTTTCAAGCCAGAAAAAATTCCAGATGCGTTCACAGAACGACGCTTAATTAACAGCCTTGCAACGAGATAATACGGAAACCGATTTTGTTTGGACTTCAAGCCAAGACGAAATTTGAGTGAAGTAAAATCTGCCACAGCCGCGAAATTATTACTCGCTTCGGTGTCAACAGAGTCGCCATTTGGTGTAAGGCGTGTCAACGATTGAGGACTGAAGGCAATCAAGCGACGAAAATTACTTGATGAAAGTATTACAAAGCCGCAACAGGCTTCAGCTTGACAACACACAGCCGGTATTTATGATTACGGTCGTCCTTCAACATACATTTCATTCAAGTTCATTCAACAGTTCACTGAAAACAATCCGCAGATAAATAAAACGCCAACAGGATAGCTCTGCTCCTCGCAAATCCACTGGAAGGATCTCGCTGTGCCCCTTTTTCAGAGCTTGCTGTCAGCACGACGTTTTATTTTATGTAAATCAGCGACTGGGAAACTGCGAGCTTTTGGCGGCTTCCTTGTCCGACCCCCTGCTGCACTCCCCACATTTACCGTCAGTAGGAGACAAAATGGGAAGGATTTTTGAATATCAGGAGATCATCAACACCCCGGAGGCGAAAGGAATGCGAACTCTGCCTTCGTCCAGGGGAGTTGTGGTCAATTTCAGCGAGCTGAAGGCCAAGCGGGAAAATCGTCTGATGACGCCCCATCAGGTTCCGCACGGTCGTGAAGTCGGCCTCGCAAGTTTTTCCAAACTCAAATCCCAGGCTCTGACCAATCCGGCTCCGGCTTATCCGGCGGAGTTGCTGCAATTCGATTCTCAAGTCACAAATGATTTGGACGGTGTTTCGTCGCTGGACATGGCGACGGATTTTGCCGGATTGGATGACGCCAATTGGACGCCGCCTGATTGCCAGATTGCCGTTGGACCGAATCACGTTCTGGCTGCGGTCAACGCGACGTTTGCAGTGTTTGACAAATTCGGCGCGCAATTGCTGCGGCGAACGCTGGCCGATGTGTTTGCGCGGCTGGTCGAGGACGCGATTATTTACAACCCGAAAGCGCTTTACGATCAGTTTCACGGATGTTGGGTCATGGCGGCCTGCGCGCGAAGTTTCGATTCGCAACGATCATGGTTTTTGCTGGCATATTCCAAAACCGAGAACCCGCTCGGTGATTGGCGAATCTGGGCGTTGGATGCCGGATACGATGGATTGCTCAAAACCTCTTACTGGCCGGACAGTCTGGGCTTGTCGGTGGACAATTCGTTGCTGTGTCTGACGGCGAATATGTTCAGCGGACAGGGAGAATTCGTTTATTCAAAATTGCGTGTCCTGAACCTGCGCGAAATTGAAATCGGCAGTGTGGTGCATGGCTGGGATTTCTGGCAGCTTCGTAATGCCGACGGCACCCCGGCGTTTGGCATTCAACCGGCGGTGAATTTGCGGGCTGCCGGAGCGCAGTATCTGCTCAATTCCATCTCAAGTGGGCAGGGATTTACTCAGTGGACGGTGACTCAACACAGGCGACAAGCTCCGATTTTAACGCGGCGATTCGTGCCGACGGCGGAACATCAATTGCCGCCGGATGCTCACCAGCATTCGACAGGAATTGAAATCGGAATTGGCGACGCTCGATTGGTCAATGTCGTGTTCCGCCATGGATTGTTGTGGGCGGCTCACACGGTCGCCGCCAATTGGGGCGATGCCGCCAACACCGCGGCGATTCACTGGGTGCAAATCAATCCGCGAGCCGGTTGCGTCGTTCAGCAGGGAGTTTACGGCGCGCCTCGCCGGCATTATTTCTGCCCGGCAGTCATGGTGGACGGCGAAGCGAATATGATGATGGTCTTCAACCGTGTCAGCGAATACGAAACGCCTTCGATTTGCTTTACCGGTCGCCGCGCTGCCGATGAATCGGGCATGTTGCATCCGAGCGAATTGTTGATGCACAGCCCGGCTTCGGCGTTTTGCCAGTGGAGCAATTTTAATGGAGCCGCGATTGCTCCTGATGAATCTGAAGTCTGGGTCATCAGCCAGTATGTCGCCACCGAAACGGATTTGCCGACCTGGATCGGCGCTATCAGTTTTGCCGAAGAAGCTGAAACCGCTGACGAATTTCCTGTTCAAACTATTTACGCCTGATCCTTTTGAGTCAGCGCAATGCGCTGACTCAATTCCCATACGCGAAATTCCTCTGCTATCATCCGCCGCATGCTGAACATTCTGGTTGTGCTGGCCAAACGATTGTTGGTGGTATTGCCTGTCGTCTGGGCAGTGGTGACTCTGGTTTTTCTGTTGATTCACATTGTGCCTGGCGATCCGGTTCGCAATTCGCTTGGCGAAAACGCCACCGAACAGCAAGTCGCCGAACTCAAACACAAACTCGGACTCAATCTGCCGCTCACCAGCCAATATGTCAATTACTGGCGAGGCGTCTTGCAGGGCGATCTGGGCGTCAGTCTGCTGAACCCTTCCGACAAGGTTTTCGACAAAATCTTTGCGCGTTATCCGGCGACGATTGAACTGGCGATTGCCGGATTGATCGTGGCGATTGCCATCGCCATTCCGCTGGGTGTCACTGCTGGACGGCATCAGGGGCAATTGCGCGACAACATCGCTTCAGTTGCGGCATTGCTGGGAATCAGCACGCCGGGTTTTGTGCTGGGGCCGCTGATGATTTTGCTGTTTGCCATCAAGCTCGACTGGTTGCCGGTTTCCGGCAGATACGGATTCGAGTATTTGATTTTGCCTGCTGTCACGCTTGGAGCGCCGTTGGCCGCGATTCTGACGCGCATGGTTCGTTCCAGCGTCATCGAAGAACTCAACGAAGATTACGTCCGCACCGCGCGCGCCAAAGGCTTGAGCGAGCGGCAGGTGATTTACAAACACGTTTTGAAAAACGGATTGATTCCGGTGGTCACCGTCATAGGATTGCAGTTTGGCGTGTTGCTGGCCGGAGCCATCATCACCGAAATGATTTTCAGTTGGCCGGGACTTGGTCGGCTGACGATTGATTCGATCAACTCGCGCGATTACCCAATGGTGCAAGGCTGCATTTTGATGATCGCACTGACTTACATCATCGCCAATTTGATCACCGATTTCGCATACCGGCTGCTCGATCCGCGAATCAAAGTTGAATAAGAAATACCGTGAGAGACGAGATGGAAACGCAATTTGAACCAGCCGATAGTTTGGGGCGGTCAATAGAAGTTGGCGATTGGGTTCGATTGGTTGAAATCCCGCCCAGTGTCGCGCAGATGCCAACCGAAACGATTGAGGTCATTCGTCTCGCGCTGGGAAAAACATTCAAGATTTACGAGTTCGACGAATGGGGATGCGCTTGGCTAAATTTATCGAAAAAGGTGGCACGGGGACACAGCATTGGAGTTGAGCCTGAATTTTTGCAACGAACTCGGCGCAAGCCTAAACATCAGAAACAAAGGAAAGCACCTGCAACGAAATGAATCGCCTAGGCAAAGTTGGAACCATCATCATCGCGCTGTTTTTTATTGTCGCCATCTTTGCGCCACTGATTGCTCCGCACAGTCCGACGGAGCAAAAGCAGTTTGCTGCCGATGCGCCATTGGAAGACAGATTAAAGCCATCGGCCAGTCATCCCTTTGGCGTGGATGATCTGGGGCGCGACGTGATGTCGCGAGTGATGTTTGGTGCGCGGATTTCCATGCAAGTCGGCGTGACGGTTGTGCTGATTTCGGCGTTTATCGGAATGATGATCGGAGCAGTGTCGGGTTATTACGGCGGTTGGGTAGATCGGTTCTTTTCCGGTTTTTTGTTCAACGTCTTTTTGTCGTTTCCCAGCATTCTGCTGGCGATTGCGATGGTCGCGTTTTTGGGACCCAGCATTCGCAATTTGATTCTGGCTTTGTCGGTCATAGGTTGGGTCGGGTACGCGCGATTGATGCGCGGGCAGGTTTTGAAAGTCCGCGAATACGACTTTGTCACTGCCGCGCGTGCGTTGGGAGCCAGCGATTTCCGCATCATCTTTCGTCACGTATTGCCCAACGCGATTCAGCCGCTGATTGTCCAGGCCAGTCTGGGAATGGCCGGAGCCGTTTTGTCCGAAGCGAGTTTGAGCTTTCTGGGCTTGGGAGTGCAGCCGCCGACTTCTAGTTGGGGAGTGATGCTCAACGATGCCCGCAGCTTTTTGCGTGTCGCGCCGCACTTGCTGATTTTTCCCGGATTGGCGGTGATGCTGACGGTAATGGCGTTCAACTTCGTCGGTGACGGTTTGCGCGAATGGCTCGATCCGAAGCAGAAGCGCCAATAAATCACTCTGAACCAATCCTTCAGCAGCGACGTAAGCTCCATTGCCGAACTCATCGGCGCTCAACAAATCCAGTGGAGGGAAGTGAAATGGCCAACAGCATTTTCGATCAATTGCGCGACGCGGCGAAGCGTACGGCGCAGGAACTTGATGACAAATTTGATTTGAAAAACAAATTCGAGCAGGGCGTCAGCACCGCGGGCGAAGTTGCCAAAAAGGCGACCGATTCGCTTGGCCAGACCGCCAATCAAGCTGCGACCGCCGCGCGCGAACAATTCAACAAGCTCGACGAAGATTTGAAAGTCACAGACAGTTTGCGCGACGTAGCGGCGAAAGCCGAAGACACTTTCAAACAGGGCGCAACCGTCGCTCAGGCCGGAGCCGAGCAGTTTTCCAAAAACGCCGAAGAAGTCGTCAGCGACGTGTTCGGTTCCGCCAAAACCTATTACCAGCGCGCCGAAAGCGCCTACAACGCCGGAACCGCCGGAGCGCGCGTGACCGAAGCTGCCTTCAGCGGTTATGAAAAAGCGCGAGTCTGGATCAAGGAAAATCCCGGCAAAACCGCTGTTGTTTCATTTTCGATGATTGCCGGGACGCGCATAGGTTCGGCGTTACCGGAACTCGGCGCGACGATTCTGGGCGCAGGCGGAACCGGCAACTGGTTTTTCAACAGCGCGCTGCCTATCGTCGGCATTCGCAAACTGACCGAAAAATACAACGACTATTTGAAAGAGCAGGAAAAACTTCTTGCCGAAGGCAAACTGGACGAAGCCGAACGCGAACGCATCGAGTTTCAACGCAACCTGACGAAATACGTCGGTGCGCCGTTGCTCGGCGCTTTCAGCGTGGCGGCGGGCGCTTCGATGATTGGCGCGGCGTTTTCCGGCGCGACGGTGACGGGCTTTCCGGTCAGTTTGATTCTGGGCGGCAATCCGTTGTTGAACGGCATCTGGTTTTTTGCCAACGGGGTTGTTTGCATCAGCGAAGGCTACAAATTCTTTATGATCGCGCTGGCCGATCAGGAAGAAGTCGAAAAAGTCGTCCGCGAAATCAAAGGATTATTGCCGGCTTGAAGTGGCCAGGAAAAGAATGCCTATTTCAACGCAGAGGCGCAGAGAGCCGCAGAGTTAGCGCAGAGTTTTTGGCAAAACCTCTGCGAATCCTCTGCCTCCTTTGCGCCTCCGCGGTGAAAAGGGCAATTCTGAAAACATGCTTCGCAAAAACTCTCCGCCCAGCCGTTCAAGTTTCGCCGCCGCAATTGCGTCATTAAATCGTCTGGTTGACGGTCGCACGAAGCGGCGGCTACACTTTTCGTCCGACGAAATCCCAAATTCAATCGAGACAATAATGATGCGATTATCAAAGCTTTTCATTCTGGTCATGTGCTGTGCGCTGGTTCCCGGCGCTGCCTTCGCGCAAAAGAAAGACAAATCGAACCCGGCTGCGCCTGAACCTGTGCAGGTCACTGCTTACAGCAATGTGCGGCGCGACAATCTGCTCAACGGATTGCAGATCATCACGCTCGACCGCCAAAGCGACGCAGTGGTCAAATGCGATTTGATCATTCGCGGCGGAGCGATGTTCGATCTGGCGGGCAAAACCGGTCTGGCGTCGTTGACGCTGGAATCGCTGATGATCGTCAACCCGCGCGTCAAAGAAGAATTGGAATCGCTGAGCGCAAAAGCGGATTGGGGAGTCACGTCGGATACTACCTGGCTGCGTCTGGAAGCTCCGACCAGCAGTTTTGGCCAGGCGATGGAAATCGTCGCGCGATTGCTGGTGGTTGAAAACGTCCGGCCTGACGCATTCAAAGTTGCACAGGAAGCGCAGATCGCCAAAGCCAAGACTGTCAAGTTGGCCGCCGCTGAACAAGCCGATGCCGCTTTTCTGGAAGCGATTTACGGCGATCATCCTTACGGCAACAGCGCTCTCGGCGATGAAAAAACGCTGACGGCAATCAACCAGGGAGACGCCTACGATTTCTTTCGGCGGTTTTACCTTGCCAACAATGCCTCGGCAGTGGTGGTCGGCAACATTGCGCACGACCGCGTCATGCAGGTGTTCAAGCTGCTGTTTGGCGGTTGGGTCAAAGGCCAGATCGTTCCGGCGACGTTTCGCCAGCCGCCGCAAACTTCCCAACTGCGCGTGGTCAAGGTGGAATTGCCCGAAGCCGCCAACGTCGAATTGCGCGGTGGATTGATCGGCGTCAAACACACCGACGCGGATTTTCTGACCACGGAAATCATTGCGCGCATCGTCAGCAATCGGCTCAAGAACGAATCCGGCGTAATGAATTTGAGCGTCAAGTCGGCGCAACGAATTTTGGCCGGGCCGTTTTATTACTCGGCGTCTGTGGTGTCGGAAAAAGCGCCAGAGCTTTCACGCCGCGCCAGCGAGGCGTTTACATCGCTGGTGGGCGCGCCGGTTTCAGCCAACGAACTGGCGGAAGCGAAAACGGCGCTGGCCAGTGAATTGGCTGAGCGTCCGATTGAACAAAATTTGCGCGACATAGAAATGTATCTGTTGCCGCGCAATCTGCCGGTCGAAATCGGTAAAAAGATCGAAGCGATTTCCGCCGCCGATGTGCAGCGCGTAGCCAAACGAATGCTCGATGCCAACGCGCTGACCGTTGTCGTCGTCGGCAAAGTCAACGAAGCTTTTAACTCTGGCAAAACCGGTCTGTGAAAATTTCTCCTCATCCGCAACCCAATCCCGAATTCAACGCTTCCGGCAAACATGGCGCAGTGCAGGCCATGTTTGCCGACATTGCTCCCAGCTACGACCGGCTGAACCATCTGCTTTCGGTCAACATTGACAAAGTCTGGCGACGCTTCACGGTCAAAAAACTGATGGACGTGTTGCAGCGCCCCAATGCCATTGCGCTGGATTTGTGCTGTGGCACGGCGGATTTGACGCTGGAACTGGAAAAACACGCGCGAGTCATCGGCTGCGATTTCTGCCATCCGATGCTGGTCATCGGCAATGAAAAACTGGCCGCTCGCCAGGCCGGCAAGGCTCGATTGGCCGAAGGCGATGCGTTGCATTTGCCGTTTGGCGATCAAAGCTTCGACGCAGTGACGAACGCCTTCGGGCTTCGCAATCTGGAAAGCGTCGAAACCGGTCTGGCCGAAATTTATCGTGTGCTGAAACCTGGCGGTCGTGCCGCGATTCTGGAATTTTCGCGTCCCGTCATCCCCGTTTTTCGCCAGGCCTTCGAGTTCTACTTCCACAACATCCTGCCGCGCATTGGCGCGCTGATTTCCGGTTCTTCGGTCGCCTACACCTATTTGCCAAAATCGGTCCGCAACTTCCCCGACCAAAAACGGCTGGCGGAAATGATGCGCTCGGCGGGTTTCGTCAACGTGCGCTATCACAACTTGTCTGCTGGCATCGCCGCGCTGCATCTGGGCGAACGCACTTTGCCGCCTGCCGACACAAAAAGCTAGAATCCGTTTGGAATCAATCTTCACTTGGGAGGACGCAACGATGGCTCCGACAATTCAAGCGGCGACGGCTGTTCTGGCTGAACTCGACGGCAAGGAATATGACCTGCTGGAAAAAGGCTATGAACTGGTTGACGGCAATTGGGAGGCAAAAGATATGGGAAGCTCCAGGCACAGCGGTGTTGGCACTCGGCTGATTATTGAGATGGGAATGCACGTCAAGCTCAACCGGCTCGGCGGAGTTTACGGACCGGACGCAACGTTTCAGATTGGCAACAACGAACGATTGCCGGATGTTTCTTTCATCTCTGCAGCGCGAATGCCCGCAGGAGGTGAAACCGACAAGAAGTGGCTGGTCGCTCCCGACTTGGCGGTGGAAATCGTTTCGCCAAGCGAAAGCTGGGAGAAGGTGAATCGCAAAATTCATGATTATTTTGCCGCTGGCGTTCAGCAAGTTTGGCTGGTGTCCTTGGAGTTCAACGAAATTCATATCTACGATTCGCCGAAAGGGATGATTGTGCTCGGCGAAGACGATCAACTGACCAGCGAAAAGCTGTTGCCAGGTTTCCGCTGCTTGATCCGCGAATTGTTTCAATCACCGGCTGGACAGGTCGCCGACAATTAACTCTCGCAATACTGTTGTTATGATCGAACCAATCAAGTTTTTCACTGACAAATTCAACATCACCGTTTCGCAGATCGAATCGTTGCTGGGTGCGGCGCTATCAAAAGGCGGCGAGTACGCTGATCTGTATTTTGAATACAACGTGCTGAACAATCTCAGCATGGAAGAGCAGATCATCAAATCGGCCAACCGTGCCGTGCGCCAGGGCGTGGGCGTTCGCGTCATTTCTGGCGAACGAACCGGCTTTGCGTATTGCGATGAAATTTCGGTTGAGGCCATTCGCAAAGCGGCTGTCACTGCCGCTTGCATCGCCGACAGCGCCGTTTCGGTTGGAGCCGTCAACGTCACCGCTGGCAAAGCGACACGCGATCTTTATCCGGTGAAGCAATTGCTCGGCGATCAGCCGCTGGAAGCGAAGATCGAATTGCTTAAGAAAATTGATCGAACTGCGCGCGCTTATGACCAGCGCATCCGGGAAGTCCAGGCAGGGCTTTCCGACGAATTCAAAGTTGTGTTGATCGCCACTTCGGAAGGCTTGTTGATCGGCGATGTGCAGCCACTGGCTCGGACGCGCGTGATGTGCATCGCGGATGACGACGGCAATCTGCAATCCGGCGTTTCGGGCGGAGGCGGGCGCATCGGCTTCGATTATTTCAACGACGCGATCATCGAACATTACGCCAACGAAGCCGCTCGGCAGGCGATTGTCCAACTTGATGCGACGGATGCTCCGGCGGGAACAATGGAAGTCGTGTTGGGCGCAGGCTGGCCGGGAATTCTATTGCACGAAGCCGTTGGCCATGGCCTCGAAGCCGATTTCAATCGCAAAGGCACGTCGGCCTTTTCCGGCTTGATCGGTCAAAAAGTCGCCAGCGAGCTTTGCACGGTTGTTGATGAAGGTTCGATTCCGAATCGGCGCGGTTCGCTGAATGTAGACGACGAAGGCAATCCGACTGGTCAAACTGTCTTGATCGAAAACGGAATCTTGCGCGGCTATTTGCAGGACAAACTGAGTTCACGGCTGACCGGCGCGCGGTTGACGGGAAATGGCCGCCGCGAAAGCTATCGCCATTTGCCTATGCCGCGAATGACGAACACTTTTATGCTCAGCGGCAACGACGTTCCGGCGGACATTATCGCTTCGGTCAAACGCGGTTTGTACGCCGTGCAATTCGGCGGCGGACAAGTAGATATCACCAACGGCAAGTTCGTCTTTTCTGCCAGTGAAGCGTATTTGATCGAAGACGGCAAGGTGACTTCGCCGGTCAAAGGCGCAACGTTGATTGGCAACGGCCCGGTTGCACTGACCAAAGTCACTGCCGTTGGCAACGATCTGGCGCTGGATGAAGGCGTTGGCACTTGCGGCAAGGACGGGCAGTCGGTTCCGGTCGGCGTCGGCATGCCTACGATCAAAATTTCTGAAATGACGGTTGGCGGAACGAAAGGCTGACAGGCGATAATTTGTCACGGAGATAAAAGCTATGGTTGCAATTGAATCAGTTCAAACAGTTCCTTTGGAAAAATGGGAAGATGGAACAATTCGTGTGACTGGCACTCGTGTTCCACTGGATACGATTCTTTATCATTACAATCAGGGCGCAATACCAGAAGAGATCGTCAATCGGTTTCCATCTGTCTCTTTGGAGAAGTCCTATTCAGTTATTGCCTATTATCTGAGCCATAAGACAGAACTGGACGCCTATTTGAAGGAGCAGGAAGAGGCGGATGCCGCTTTCCTGAAACAGCTTGAAGCTGACCCGCAATATCAAGCGGATCGAGTGGCAATTCGTGAACGTCTGACGCGGCGCTGGGAAGAAATGCAGAAAACTGGCTCCTGGACTCGATAGGTGAAGCGATGCTGCGAGTGCTGCTGGATCAAAACTTCGATCACAGAATCCTGTACGGTTTGTTGCGTCGCATTCCTGAGCTTGATTACCTGACGGCTCACGAAGCGGGCTGGGGCGAACTCGATGACCCTGACTTGTTGGTCCGAGCGGCGAGCGAACAACGAGTCCTCTTCACTCATGACTTGCGAACAATGCCTCGCCACATCGCCGACGTTATGGCTTCGGGTCACGATGTTGCCGGAGTTTCCATAGTCCCGCGCAATCTTCCTTACGATCAGGCAATCAAAGAACTCGAAATTATTGTGACGTGTAGCAACGAAGCTGAATGGATCAACACTTATCGAATTTTGCCGCTTTGATGAATCAATGATTACACAAATTTCCAAAGACCTACTTTCCGAAATCGTCGCTCAGGCGATCAAACGTGGCGCGACCGATGCCGAAGCCATCGCCAGTGAAACCACAGAATTTTCCGTCGAAGTCCGGCTCGGCGAAATTGAAAAGTTACAGGAAGCGGCTTCGCGCGGAATAGGCTTGCGCGTGCTGTGCGAAGGACGGCAGGCGTCCTGTTCGACTTCGGATGTTTCGGCGGAAGGCATAGAAGAATTGATCGCCAACGCCGTCGAAATGGCCAAACGAACTTCGGTGGACGAGGCCGCCATCTTGCCAGCACGCGAAGAATTGGCGACGGCCGTTCCCGATTTGAACTTGTTCGATCCGGCGGTTGTCGAACTGGCTCCTGAACGCAAAATCGAAATGGCGCGCACTGCCGAAGCCGCCGCGCGCAGCTTTGATCCGCGCATAGTCAATTCCGAAGGCGGGGCTTGCAGCACGATTGTCGGCAGAACGATCTTGGTCAACAGCGCTGGATTTGCCGGCGAATACGCCGGAACGAATTGCACGGTGATGGCTGTTCCATTGGCCAAAGAAGGCGAGCAGATGCAGGTCGGATTTTGGGGCGACCGCAAACGTCTGCTTGCCGCGCTGGATTCGCCGGAAGTCATCGGCAAAGAAGCGGCTCGACGTGCGATTCGCAAACTCGGCGGGCGCAAAGTCGCCACGACTGAAGTGCCGATTGTGTTTGAGTTCGGCGCGACCGAAGACCTGCTGGGCGATTTTTTTGAAGCGGTCGAAGGTGGCGCGATTTTTCGCCGGTCGTCATTTTTGGTCGGGCAGTTGGGTGAACAAATTGCTTCGCCTTTGTTGACGATTGTGGACGACGGAACATTGCCGGGAGAAATCGGTTCGCGGCCTTTCGATGGCGAAGGCTTGCCGACGCGACGAACTGTCGTCGTTGAAAACGGAGCGCTGAAAAGTTATCTGCTCAACACATATACCGCGCGGAAACTGAATTTGCGTTCGACCGGAAATGCCGCGCGTGGATTGACCGGCGCGCCGAGCGTCGGCGTCGGAAACTTTTTTGTCGAGCCGGGAGTCCATACGCCGGAAGAAATCATTGCTTCGGTCAGCGAAGGGTTTTACGTCACCGAAATGATCGGTTTTGGGTTCAATCCGGTCACTGGCGATTATTCGCGCGGAGCCGCCGGGTGGTGGATTGAAAATGGTCGTTTGAGTTTTCCGGTCGAAGAAGTGACGATTGCTGGAAACTTCAAAGACATGCTGAAAGGCATTGAAATGGTCGGCAATGATTTGCGCTTCCGAGGAAAGATCGCCGCTCCCACCGTCAAGGTCAATCGAATGGTGGTCAGCGGCGAATAAGCGATTCACCAATGTTCAATGTGAAAGGAACGTCATGTTTGAAAATGAAGTAGACCATGAATTGGCGCTTGCCAAAAAACGCGGGCGAATGATTTTGCTGGGCGGGTCAATTGCCGTTGTTTTGCTGGCAGCGATCATCATCATGCTGGCCAAAAGCAAACCGCATCAGGCAGCCGCTTTGGAAGATGCCTTGCGCGCGGGAAACGCCGAATTTGAGGATTACAAAAGCAAGGTCGAAATAGACATCCAACCCGAAGATAAGCGCACATACCCCAATCTGATTGGCATGTTTCAGATTGAAGTTCGCGCGAACATTACCAATCGCGGAGACCGACCGATCACTGGTTTGGAATTGGTTGGCAAAATGTTCGATATGGGAGACAGCACCATTTCGGAACGTTCCAGCATTCCGATTCCACGCGCACGGCAAAACCCGCTCAATCCGGGCGAATCCATGCGCGTCAGCATAAAAATTGACGCTCCGTCCAAAATTACCGAAGACGAAGTCAAAGACGTGACGATTGAATTGAAAGGGCTGCAGTTTAAGTAAACTGGCGGTTTCGGCAGAGAAAACAAAAAGGCGAGCGCAGAATCAATCATCTGCGCTCGCCTTTTTTTGTGATTCGAATTTGAGGCTTTACGGGTTGATTTCCGGCAGGGCGATTTCCGCAGTCGCCACAGCAGGAATGACCCGTTCGCGGAAAAATCGGGGCGCGATACCGGCATAAATCTTTCCGGCGATTGCCGTCGCGTGGTTGCCGCCAAGTTTGGAATCGGTGGTGATTACTGTCACCACGACTTTGGGATTTTCCACGCTGGAAAACGATGTGAACAAGCGCAGTTTGTCACGGTTTCCGGTGCAGGTTCCGGTTTTGCCAGCCACCTGGAACATAGGGTTGGCCGCAGGTCGCGCCGTTCCGAAATTCACGGCTCCGATCATGCCTGGCAGCACTTTGGCGCGATCTTCGGCTGACATTTCGATCTTGCGTTTAATTTCCGGTTTGAAATCGGCGGCATCTTCGGCTGTGCGAGGCACACGTGGAACGTACAAGTTACCGCCGTTGGCAATCGCCGCGGTAAAGGCGGACAACTGAATGGCCGTCACGCCAAATCCGTCGCCGTGGCTGGGCATCAATGTCGTTCCTTCTTCAGGGATGAATCCTTCGCTTTCGTTCGCGTAATTGACACCGGTTTTTTCGCCAAAACCATAATTTTCGGCGTACCTGATAACCTGGTCATAACCCATCGAACGCCCTATCACCTGGAAAAACGGGTTGTTGGATTTGGCCAGCGCATAAGTCAAATCCATGCTGGAACGACGGCTGATCTGAACCGCTTCATCCGGTTCAATGGCTTTTTGATTCAATGCCGCCAGGCCGACGATCATTTTCACCGTCGAACAAGGTTTGACTGGCGAACGCAAAGCCATTTGTTGATTCACGACCGTATAGATGCGCCCGGTGTTTGGCTCCATGACCACCACCGTCGCGGAACGTCCGCTGATTGCATCCAGCACGATCTGGCGAATTTCCAGGTCCTCGCCTTCAGTCAGGTCTTTTTCGATGTTGGCATTGGTCAGATTCTGCAAGGCAGCGTCGCGGGCGCGCATCGCTCTCAATTGGGCCAGGTACAACGCGCGGGCGCGGCGTCGGCGAGCCGAACGGGAAAGTTTTGAACTGGAACCTTTGGTCAGGCTGCGCGCAGATCGGGATTGGCGTTTATTGGTTGTCGCTGCGTATCGTGACGAACGCTTCTTTTTGCTGCGGCTGGCAACGACTTTGCCTTTTTTCCCGGAGGATTTGCCAACGGTTTTGCCGGACGATTTTTTTTGAGCGACAGCTTTTTTCTTCTTGCTGGAGGATGCTTTTTTCGTTGAGGCCTGAGCCTGTGACGAAATTCCCACGCAAACAACCAGTAACATCACAACCAGACAGGTTGCGATCAAACGGAAACTTTTCATTTTCAATCCCTTTCTTACCCTCGTCCGGGTACATCGTCTTTTGCGATGCTGCCGAAGAGTGTTGGAGCAACTAGCAACGGGGCGCTAGCGCCAGACAATAATGTTTCAGCAAAGTCTGTTTGGTACAAATTCTTCTTTTGAACAATTTGAGCAATTGGCATTTACGAATTCAAAGCCAAGGGGTTAGCGCACGGCGCGGAGTCTAACAAAACTCTTTCTGAGCCACAACCAAAGAATCCCGGAAACTCAGCCTCATCAGGATGAACATGATTTCGGCAGGATTTACAGGTTCATCATAAAAAAATTCTGGCAATCCTGTTTCAAAGTTTTTTGCTTCGATTTAGAACCATTGGCAAGTCATTCCGATTGCGGATTGCGTTCGGTCACTCCACAAGACTCACGCCCCTGTAGTAGACTGCGGTTATCACAAATTTTTTGCACGTGGGATGTTATGAAGCAATCATTTGAACAAAACAGCGACTCTTATTGCCTCTTTGAGATCATAAAACCTCGCATTCAAACGATGCGTGTTCTGTTGGTGGACAATCTGGTTGCCGACGAAACGCAGTATTCCGACATCGCCCGTCGTGAGCCGGATTTTCATCCAGGCAAATGGGTGCGATTGGAACGAATGATCGCCGGAATGGCGATGGGCAATATCGAAAACAACATTCGCCAATTGATTCGCAATCCGAACGTTCGCACAATTCACCTGTCGGAATTGAACGAAACAACGGTGCGGGAATTCGATCCGGACGCCATCGTTCTGAGCGGCACCTTGCGGGATTTTGATTTGTACGCGCCGGGACTGATTGAAGAATTCAACCAGTTTATCCGCCAGACGCGAGTGCCCGTGATGGCCATTTGTGGCGGACACCAATTAGTCGGACAGGCGTTCGGCGCCACGATCACGACCATTGACGGCAAACCGCCGAGTGAAAAACGCAGTGGGCGATTGATCGAATACCAATATCGGTTCGTCAAAATCACGGATGTCAACGATCCGATTTTTGCCGGAATTGACAACCGCCCCAGCGCTCGCTGGCAAAAATACACCAATCGCAAACACCTGTTGCGTGTCTGGCAAAATCACGGGCTGGAAATTGATCGGTTGCCATCGGGTTTCAAACATTTGGCGCGAGGGTATCTGTCCGAATACCAGATGATGGTGCGCCGCACGGCAGACCAGTTGATTTACGGCGTGCAATTTCACATCGAAAAGTCGTTTCAGGACTGGCAGACGGACAAATACTGGGATCACCGCAACGAAAGCCGTGATGGACGGTTGTTGTTCGATAACTTTCTGGTCGAATCCCTGCGGTTTCGTGGCAAGGAAATCAGTCCGGTGGGTGACGAACCGGCTCCGTTGGCCAGCGCTGCCAAAGCTTCTTCGGCGGGTGGATCGGCGGGAATTCCCGCGACAGGGTTTTAATTCGATGGGAAAAGAATCCATCAACATCACAATTTTACTGTTTGGCGCTTGTCGCGAAGCCGCTGGCGCGAGTGAATTGCGTTGCGAGTTGGCGGTTCCGGCGACGGCGGCAGATGCCTGGCAAGAATTGAAGCGACGGTTTGATGAGCTGGAACGGTTTGAGCGTTCGGCGCTGGTTGCCGTCAACGAAGAACACGCTCAGCGCAACCATCCGCTGAAAAACGGTGACACCGTAGCGATCTTTCCGCCGGTTTCGGGCGGCTGATACGAGACGAAGTTATGCTGGCATTTCTGATATTCCTGTTTTCGTTCCAGGCCAAATCGCCGATTGAAGTGGCTAAGCTGCCTTTAACGGCTGAGTCGGTTCGTGAGTTTGTTCCTTTTGGCTGGACGGTGGAAGCAGAAATCAGCGGCGATCTGAACCGTGATTCGATTTCTGATATAGCGGTTGTTCTGGTTGAGCAAATGCCCGCCAATGCCGATAAAGAAAACCCGCCGGAACTCGAACGCGCATTGCTGTTGCTTTTCAAAACCGCTGACGGAAAATTCAGCCGCGCAGGTTTGGCGACAAAGCTTTTGTTGTGTACGCGATGTGGCGGAGCTTTTTACGGGATGGTCGAAACTCCCGTGAATGTCGAAATCAAAAATGGAGTGTTGATCGTCAAACAGGAATACGGTTCGCGCGAACTGACTCAGCAAACCTACCGTTTTCGATACGAGCCGGAAGCAAAACGGTTTTTGTGGATCGGCGCGGATTTGCGCGGATATGACCGTATGACAGGCGAGACTCAAACTGAAAGCACGAATTTTTTGACTGGCGTCAAGATGACAACTGCGTCCAAAGCGAATGAAAAGACTGGCAAGGATATTGTGATCACAAACAAAAGCCAACGTGTCAGCCGTGCGAAAAAATACCTTGAAGACGTTGTCGCACACGAGAACTAGCAGGAAGAGAGGGGAAGAAATGACGGAAGACATTTTTGAGATCACGCGCGAACCAATTGATAAACAAGGCTTGGAACAACGACTGCTGACCGGTGGAGCCGGTGCGGTCGTCACTTTTGACGGAGTTGTCCGCGACAATACCAAAGGTCGCCGAGTGCTGACGCTTGATTACGACGCTTACCCGCCGATGGCTGTGAAGGAAATGCGTCGCGTCGGTGAAGAAATTCGCCAGCGATGGCCCGAAGTCGAACGCATCGGTATCATTCACCGCTTTGGCGAAATGAAGATTTCGGAATCATCAGTGGTCATTGTCGTGACATCGCCGCATCGCAAAGTCGCGTTTGAAGCCTGCCATTACGCCATTGATCGCGTGAAACAGATTGTTCCGATCTGGAAAAAAGAGATTTTCGAAGACGGCGAGGCTTGGGTCGAAGGCCAGCGTCCAGATGTGCAAATCTCATAAATCGGGCTTTACTGATTTCTCAGCCGAAAAAGACTCGCCAAAATCAACAAAAAGTTCGACTTTGATTAACTGTCGTTCGTCTTAGTTGGCGGCAAACAACGGGTAGTGACTTGCTTTGCTGGGAAAGAATAACGCGACAAGAGGAAGGCGGATCTGATTCAGGATATGGAGATCAGCGACGATCAGATCATCGAGCGGACTCTCGCCGGTGAAACGGATGCATTCAGTTTGTTGGTGCGAAGATGGGAGCGGCCTATCTACGGGCTGTCGCTGCGTATGCTTGGGCGCGATGAAGACGCTCGTGATGTTTGCCAGGAAACGTTTTTGGCGGCGTTTCGTAACCTGCGGAAATTTCGTGGCGACGCCAAGTTTTCTTCCTGGCTGTATCGGATTGCCCTGAATGCCTGTCATTCTCGGATGCGGAAACGCGGCAATGTCGTTGAACAGTCCATTGATCTGGAAGATGACGAAGGTCCCAGGTTCGAACTGGCCGATGACAGCGCGGAGTTGATGCCGGAACGAATGCAACGCGACCAATTGGCGACTCAGGTCAGGAAAGCGTTGCATGCGTTGCCGCCCGAAATGCGGCAGGTCATTGTGATGAAAGAGTATGAAGAATTGACCTTCGCCGAAATCGCAGACATTCTGGCCATACCGGTCAGCACAGTGAAATCAAGACTGTACACGGGATTACAACAAATGCGGGCGAGACTGGAAAAGCTTCGAACCGCGCTTTAACGGGAATCACTAAACGGAAGGAAAGAGGTAAGGAGGCGAAAACGCCATGAACAACACGAACAGAAATCAATTCGCATGTGACCGCAAGGAGGATTTGGTCACTTATCTGTACGGCGAAGCCACCGCCGCTGAGCGCGTTTTGTTCGAACGGCATCTGAATGAATGCGACGATTGCGGTGCAGAGCTGAAAGCGTTTGGCCGGGTGCGCGACGATTTGGGAGCGTGGCAATTCGGTTTTGCGCCGCGCACCGAATTCGTTCCGCCGAAAACCAAAATGGATGTCGTGCGCGAATTGATCGGAATGTTTCCGGTTTGGGCGCGTGGTTTGGCGATGACCGGTGCGGCGGCGGCTGTCGTTTTGATGGCATTGTCGGTTTTGGGAAACCGGACCGGCGTTTCCAATTCAACAGGGTTGACTGAGCAACAGGTACAGGAAATCGTCAGCAAAGCCGTGGCCGACGAACGCGCCAAAATCCAGCAGCAATACCAGGCTGAGTTTGCCAGTTTCAAAACTCAATTTGTCGCCGAGCATCAGGCACAATTGCAGTCAGTGACTGCCGAACACCAGGCCAAACTGGAAACCGTCAAAGCCGGTTTGCGCGCCGAAATCAAAAAAGCGAATCAACAGAATGGGTCTTTGCGTTCGTTTTTTGCGGTGGAAGAAGACCGTTCTTATCCGTGGGGAGATTCAAGATGAAAACCAGGTTCGTTGCCCAAAAATTTTCTGTCCTGGTGTTTTCGCTTGCGGTGTTGGTTGGAGTGTTGGCTCAAGCTCACGAAACGGCCTTTGGGCAGACAATTCGCCGACCCGGCAGAGCGCAGCGGCAGGTTCAAAAGAAGCCGGACAAGCCAAACGCCAATCAGGTTGCGCCCGCGGTGAACACGTCTTCCAACACGACGACTTCAGCGCAGGAGGCGCCTTCTCAAAAACATAGCCTGGACGGAATCAGCAAATTGGGGCCGCGCGCTCTGTTCAAACCCGACGAAGTCGCCATGATGATTCCGGGATTCGGCAATGGGCCGGCGATGATGGTGCTGATGCGCCAACTCGACCTGACGCCGGAACAGAAAGAGAAGTTCAAGGGGCTGAGGCGACAAATCGGTCCCAAACTAAACACCTTGCATTCAGAAAAGCGTGAAGCGGAGGCTGAGCTTGAAGACGCCATTTACGGCGAAAACTTCGATCCGCAGAAAGTCGAAGAACTGGCTGCCAAATCCGCTGAAAAAACGGCTGAAATCATCAAGACTCAGGCGTATATCGAATCGCAATTTCGCCAGATTCTGACGCCGGATCAATTTTATGTCTTCCGTTTTCTGGTAGGAGAAATGGTGTTGCCGCAAAGACGGTTGCAGCCACAGCAACTCCGTCAACAAATGCAGCGCCGGTTGGGCGTTCAACCAAATGCGCCCAACCGGCCACTGAATGAAAATTAGCCAGAGCCATTTTCAAACTTCCAATATCGGACTTGGGCAGATCAAGCATCGAGTCCATGACATTTTTTGTACTTTTTGCCTGAGCCGCAATAACAAGGATCGTTTCGTCCGACTTTGGGCATGGTGTTGACCACTGTGCGCGGTTTGCCTTCGTCTTCCCCGGCCACCGCCGCGGTGGCGTTGGCTTTGGTGTAGGTGATCTGGCCGCGACGTGGACGGCGTTGGACACGCTCTTCGGGCGGTTGTTCGACGTTGACCTGCAAGTGATAGAGCGAACGAACCGTGTCCATGTCAATGCGATCCAGCATTTGCTCAAACAGATCGAACGATTGTTTTTTGTATTCGACCAGCGGGTCTTTCTGGGCGTAGCCGACCTGGTTGATCCATTCTTTCAAATGGTCAATCGCCAACAGGTGATCTTTCCACTGCACGTCAACGATGTTCAGCCGAATGATGCGTTCGTAATAACGCATGGCTTCGGCGCCGACCAGCGATTCTTTTTCGGAATACATCTGCTGGAGTTTGTCCCAGATTGCCTTGCGAATTTCGTCGCGTTCCAGATTTTCCAGATCAATTCCGGCTTCAACTATGTCCAATCCGAACTGGAATTCGATCTGCACCTTGAATGCATCGAAATCCCACTGATCAGGCATTTCTTCCAGGTTCAGATAATCGTCCATCAGCATATCCAGAACGGCTTCGGCCATTGTCTGGATTTCTTCGCGCTGGTCCGTCTGTTCCAACAACTGGCGGCGCAACGAATAAATCGTCGTGCGCTGTTTGTTCATCACATCGTCATATTCCAGCAGGTGTTTGCGGATGGTGAAGTTGTGGCCTTCGACGTTTTTCTGGGCGGCTTCGATGCGTTTGCTGACCATCTTGGATTCGATGGCAACGCCCTTTTCCATCCCCAGCCGTTGCATGATCGCCTTGACGCGATCACCGGCGAAAATTCGCATCAGATCGTCTTCCAGCGAGAGGTAAAACCGCGACGATCCCGGATCGCCCTGACGACCGGCGCGTCCGCGCAACTGGTTGTCAATACGGCGCGATTCGTGTCGTTCGGTTCCCAGAATGTGTAACCCACCAAGGCTTTTCACTTCTTCGTGTTCAGCCTGGATGGAAGGTTTCACTTTGGCGATGGCTTCTTCCAGTTGTTCCGGCGAAGCTTCATCGGGGTTGATTTCCTGTTTCTTCAACAACTCGCGTCCCAAAAAGTCAGGATTGCCCCCTAGCAAAATGTCTGTTCCGCGTCCGGCCATGTTGGTGGCGATGGTGACGGCGCCTTTGCGACCGGCCTGAGCGACGATTTCCGCTTCGCGTCCGGCATTTTCCGGCTTGGCGTTCAACACGTTGTGTTTGATGCCCGCCCGTTTCAATTGATCGGAAATCAACTCGGAATTTTCCACCGACACCGTACCGACCAACACCGGCTGGCCTTTTTTGTGAAGCTCTTTGATTTCTTCGACGACGGCATCCCATTTTTCTTCGAGCGTTCGATAAATCACGTCGGGATGATCCACACGAACCATCGAACGATGCGTCGGGACGGTGGCGACTTCCAGATCATAAATCTTGGCGAATTCAGCGGCTTCGGTTTCTGCTGTTCCGGTCATGCCGCCGAGCTTCTGATACATCCTGAAATAATTTTGCAGCGTGACTGTCGCCAATGTCTGCGTTTCGCGCTCGATCTTTACGCCTTCTTTGGCTTCGACAGCCTGATGCAATCCGTCTGACCAACGGCGACCGGTCATGATGCGTCCGGTGAATTCGTCCACGATGACGACTTCGCCATCGCGAATGATGTAATTCTTGTCCAGATGATAAAGCGTATGCGCGACCAGCGCCTGGTTCAGACAATGCAGCACTTCCATGTTCGATGGATCGAACAGGTTGCCGTAACCGAGCATACGCTCTGCTTTTTCAATGCCGGATTCGGTCAGAGTCGCGCGATGTTGTTTTTCGTCTACCTGATAATCTTCGTCGCGGATCAGCTTGGGAATGACCTCGTTGGTTTCGTAATACTTGCTGGTTGAATCGTCCGACGCGCCGGAGATGATCAACGGAGTTCGCGCTTCGTCAATCAGGATCGAATCCACTTCGTCCACGATGGCGTAATAATGTCCGCGCTGGACGCAGGTCGAAATCTCGAACTTCATGTTGTCGCGCAGGTAATCAAAGCCGAATTCGTTGTTCGTTCCGTAGGTGATGTCGCATTTGTACGCTTCCTGGCGTTCGAAATCGTCCAGGTCGTTTTGAATGACGCCGACCGTCATGCCCAGAAATTTGTAGATTCGGCCCATCCATTCGGAATCGCGTCTGGCCAGATAATCGTTGACCGTGATGACATGAACGCCTTTGCCGAGCAGGGCATTCAAATACACAGGCAAAGTCGCCACCAGGGTTTTTCCTTCGCCGGTTCGCATTTCGGCGATGCGCCCGCTGTGCAAAATCATGCCGCCGATCAACTGCACATCGAAATGGCGCATGCCCGTTGTGCGAACCGAAGCTTCGCGCACGCAGGCAAAAGCTTCCGGCAGAATTTCATTCAGCGCTTCCTGCTCAATCAGTTTGCGCGCGGCCGGTTCCAGTTCGTTTGAACCTTCCAGCCGTTCCGCCAATCGCGCTCGGAATTCGTCAGTCTTGGCGCGCAATTGTTCATCCGACAATTGTTTGATCTCCGGTTCCAGAGCGTTGATTGTCGCAACAACCGGCCAAAGCTTTTTCAGCAGTCGTTCGTTGGCCGATCCGAAGATCATGGTTAATGTTTTTTCAATGGCATTCATGGCGAGTGCTTTTTACCTCAAGGTTGGTGACATAGATGTGATTAAAGTCGTGTAAACGATGGAAAATTCTAGTTGACCGTCAGATAGAGCGTCAAGCAAGCGTTTTTTCAAAGCGCTGTATTGCCCATCATTGATACGGCTTTTATACTTCGAGCTTATTAAACTCAATTTACATCGGTTCAGATTTCAACAGATGCCTATCTTTAATTTCACAACCGCCGGGGAATCGCATGGACGCGCGCTTGTCGCCACCATCGAGGGGCTTCCTGCCGGATTGCCCGTAGATCAAGCCTTCATCAATCACGAACTCTGGCGGCGTCAGCAAGGGTACGGACGCGGCGGACGCATGAAAATCGAAACCGACACGGTTCAAATCCTGGCCGGTGTACGTCACGGAGAGACGCTCGGTTCGCCGATTGCCGTGATGGTCGAAAATCGGGATTTTCAAAATTGGTTGGAAGTGATGGCTGCCGAAAAGCCGGAACGACCTGTTGAACGCAACCGCAAAGTCATTCGTCCGCGACCCGGGCATGCCGATCTGGTTGGCGGATTGAAATATGACCGTCGCGATTTGCGCGATATTCTGGAACGCGCCAGCGCACGCGAAACGACGATGCGCGTCGCTGTCGGAGCTTTCGCCAAACAGTTGCTTCACGAATTCGGCATCGAACTGGCCAGTCATGTCATTCAACTTGGCGAAATTTCCATTGCCAATCGAGATGCCGGTTGGGATCAAATCAAAGCCGTTTACGATGACACGATGTTGCGTTGCGTGGATAAAGAAGCCGAAGCCGAGATGATTGCTCGCATTGATAAAGCGGGCGTCGAAGAAGGCGATACGCTGGGCGGCATTTTTGAGATTGTCGCCAAAGGCTGCCCGCCAGGATTGGGTTCGCACACCAGTTGGTCGGCGAAGCTGGACGGACAATTGGCTCAGGCTGTGATGTCCATCCACGCCACCAAAGCCGTCGAATTCGGCGAAGGCGTTGCCAATGCTGCATTGCCCGGTTCTTTGGTTCACGACGAAATTGGCTACAATGCCGATGAAAAGAGTTTTTACCGAATGTCCAACCGCGCCGGAGGATTGGAAGGTGGCATGACCAACGGCGAAGAGTTGCGCGTTCGCGGTTATCTGAAACCGATCGCTACATTGCGAAAACGACTTCGCAGCGTTCACATCGAAACCAAAGAAGTGATGGAAGCCGACTTCGAACGGTCAGACGTAACGGCGGTTCCGGCTGCCGGAGTCATCGGCGAAGCCATGATCGCGATTGTTCTGGCCAACGCCATGCGCGAAAAATTCGGCGGCGATTCGTTGCGCGAAATGAAGCGGAACTATGAAAATTACCTCCAACAGGTAAAGGAATACTGAAATGGCTCAAGCAAAACGAAAATTGGAAGAAGCTGAAGCCAACAGGCATTGGACAGTCGAGGAATACTTGGCCTACGAAAAAGCAAGCCCGATTCGACACGAATATGTGGACGGACAGCTTTTTGCGATGGCGGGCGAGTCCAAGAATCATAACCGAGTCGGTTCGAATATTCTGGTGAAATTGCTTCAAGGGCTTGAAAGCAGCAAGTGCGAAGCCTTCTTTGAGGGGATAAAGGTCAAAGTCGGCCCGACTCGATATTACTATCCGGATGTTGTCGTCACTTGTACCGAGCCGGAAGAAGATGAAGACGCTTATATTATTGAAAACCCGGTGATGATTGTTGAGGTGTTGTCTTCAAGCACAGCGCGCAATGATCGAGTCGAAAAAATGAATGCTTATCAAAGACTTCCCGGGTTGCGCGAATACGTCATCGTTTCCCAGGAGACCGTTCGCGTGGAAGTTTATCGGCATGACCGGGCCGATGACGTATGGCAGTGCCAGGTCGTTGATCAAGCGGAATCAGGCCTGACCTTTCATTCGGTCGGCGTGACCATGACACTGGCTGATATTTATCGCCGCGTAAGATTTGCAGAAGAAAGTGAAGAGGAGGAGCAGGAGAACTGAGATGATTTTACCAATTGTGAAATATGGCGATCCGGTGCTGCAAAAACCGGGCGAAGATGTGACCAACATAGATGGCCAACTGGCTGAATTTATCGGCAACATGTTTGACACCATGTATGAAGCCAAAGGCGTAGGGTTGGCCGCGCCGCAGGTGGCGCTGTCCAAACAATTGTTTGTCATGGATGTCAGCGCAGGCAAAGAATCGAAAGAGCGCATCGTTTGCATCAACCCCAAGATCGTTGACGCCAAAGGCAACGTCGTCGGCGAAGAAGGCTGTTTGAGCTTTCCTGGAATTTACCTGGAAGTCGAACGACCGGAAATCGTCACTGTTCAGGCGATTGATCTCAACGGCAAGGAATTTACGTTTGAAGTTTCGGGGTATGCCGCGCGTTGCGTGCTGCACGAAACCGACCACATCAACGGCAGAGTTTTCATTGAATATCTCAGCCCGTTGAAACGCGAATTGGTTGGCAAAAAGATCAAAAAGAAGATCAAGCTTGGCGAATGGGAATGAACCTTTTTCGACTTTGCAATAGTCAACCTACTGGCACGAAACAGCTTAGAACAGATGTTTCGTGCCAGTTTTGTTTTTGCAGAAAGAAATTTTATGTTTCATTGGTTGGTTTTTGTGTTTCATTGTTGACACAAAGGGGCGATGAGATTAGACTGCGCTCGTTTTTGGCGGTTTCCCTGACGGCAAACTCTGCTGAGGGCAAACCATCCAGATAAGGAGATAGCAGCAATGTCATTCAACAAGATCACAATCATTGGGTATCTGGGCCGCGACCCGGAATTGCGATACACGCCGCAAGGAACGGCAGTTTGCAAAATGTCCGTTGCCACCACCGAACGGCGAAAGAATCAGATCGGCGAAAACGAAGAGCACACCACTTGGTTTCGCGTCACAGTTTGGGGACGTCAGGCTGAACTCGCCAACGAATATCTGGGCAAAGGTCGTCAAGTGTACGTCGAAGGGCGATTGCGTTTGGAAGAATACGCAGACCGCGATGGCAATCCGCGCATCAGTCCTGAAGTTACGGCGACGGACATTCAATTTCTCGGCGCTCGCAACGAATTTGCTCCATCGCCGATCAACAGCATCGAAAATCGAATCGAAGTCGAAGCGCAGGAATCAAAATCGTCTGCGCCAGCGGCTTCCAAAACAGCGAAGTCCAAGCGCGCCACCAGCCGTCCGCTGGTCAGCATCGAAGAAGACGAAATTCCGTTTTAGCTTCCGGCTTGACCCGGAACGCGAGGTGTCAGTATGCAAATCCCCTGCAAACGATTCAGTTGTCAGAAAGCCGTAGAGGTTTGTTACTGGGCGTGCAAGTATCGCCGCGATTGCAAAGACTGGCACGGAGCGTTGAACGGCACTCCGGGCAGTTCGGCCATTGCCGAACAACTGACCGAAGCCGCGAAAAAGACCGGTCGCACATTCGATCCGCAAACGATGGTTTTGACCTCTGGCAGCAAAAAACGGCTGAAAAAGAATCGGGCGGCAATCGTTTCCAAATCGCCAATCGCTCACTTACAATCCGCCAGCTTTTCAACGGTTCGCGGCGAAGCGGAGTTCAGCGATCAAGGCGAGCCAATTCCAAACAACATTCCAATCATCACTTTTGTAGAGGTCAAAGAATCAATGACTGAATCCAATCTCGACACCCCGACAACTGAAACCGCTGCAACCAGCGAACCTGCGGCAGAACCATCCAGCAAACCGGCTGCCCCAAAAGCAGCCAAACCGAAACCGGCGTCGGCCAAACCCAAACCGGCGGCTAACAACGTTGGGCCAGTCTTTTTGCTGCTCTATCCAAATGGCAAGTACAAGGAATTGCGCGAATCGGAACTGAACACCGAAGCAGCGGACGTGCTGAAAGACCCTTCTTTGCGATTGGTCAAAGGTCTTCCGCTGATTCCGCAGATCAGTTTCAAATCGCCAGATGAATAGTGACGAATAATCTCTCGAGGCAACACCACTACCATCCTCAACTCGGCTTCAAGGCAATGCTGTTCGCCTTGAGGCCTTTTTTTATTTCGCAAGCAGCTTGATTTCGGCGAATTTGACTTGATTCAGCGTCCGCTCCTAGACTGCCCAACTAAGAAGCTAAAGAACGAAACAGACAGGACAACAGCTACGCATCAACTCATTTATGAAACTGATATTTATGGGGACGCCGGAATTTGCCGTTCCTTCGCTGAAAAAATTGCTCGCAAACGGCCACGAAGTCTTTGCAGTGTTCACGCAACCCGACCGTCCGGTCGGACGCAAACAGATCGTTACGCCTCCACCGGTCAAGGTCTTGGCTATGGAACGCGGCATCGCCGTGCATCAACCGACGAAGATCAAAACTGCTGAAGCGCGCGCCGAAATCGAACCGTTGTTCAAACAGGCCGACGCTGGAATCGTTGCGGCTTATGGGCGGATTTTGCCGGATTGGATGCTGGCCGCTCCGCGTTTGGGATGCATCAACGTCCATTCGTCGCTGCTGCCGAAATATCGCGGAGCAGCGCCAATCAACTGGGCGATTGCCTGCGGCGAAACCGAAACCGGCGTGACGATCATGCAGATGGATACCGGGTTGGATACCGGCGCGATGTTGTTGCAAGGCAAACTGGCCATCGGTTCACAAGAAACTGCCGCCGAATTGACGCCGCGTTTGGCTGAACTCGGCGCGGAATTGTTGGTGGAAACTTTGGCGAGACTCGAACGCGGGGAATTGACGCCGACATCGCAAAACGACGCCGACGCGACTTATGCGCCGATCCTCAAACGCGAAGATGGTCAGGTGGATTGGAAAAAAAACGCGACGGAAATTTTCAACCGCCAGCGCGGCTTCACGCCGTTTCCAGGTTGTTACACCTTACTTGGCGAACAACGATTGGAACTGACCCGAATTGCCGTTGTCGCCGATGTCACGTCGCATGAACCGGGAACGATTTGCGAAGTGACGAAAGACAGTTTTGCGATCGCTTGCGGCGGAAATACGACATTGCGGGTGATGGAAGTGCAACCTGCCGGCAAAAGGCCTATGCCGGTGCGCGATTTTCTGAACGGTGCCAAGCTCACCATCGGAACCAGCTTCGAGCGGAAGGAGGTGGCTTCAGTATGAGCGCCAAACTTCCATTGTTGTCTCCGTCGCGCGTTGGAGCCTTTGAAGTCTTGAAACGCGTTGCCACGCAAAATTCGTATGCCAGCAATTTGCTGGCGGCTCCGCGCTTCGACAAATTGTCCAGCGAAGACCGCGCCTTGTTGCAGGAATTGGTGCTGGGCGTGTTGCGCTGGCAAGGCAAACTGGATTTTTTGATCGAACGCCACGCTCGCCGCGAAGTTGACAAAATCGATCTGGAACTGGTCATCGCCATGCGATTGGGGTTGTATCAATTGCTGTTTCTCGACCGCATTCCGGCCTTTGCCGCCGTCAATGAATCGGTCAATCTGGCCAGAGAATATGGCAAGGAAAAAGCCGTTCCACTGGTCAACGGGGTGTTGCGGTCGGCGCAACGCGAACTGGAATTCAACATTTTGCCCAACAGCAAAAGCCCTGTGCAGCGGCTGAGCGTCGAAACGTCGCATCCGATCTGGCTGGTCAAACGTTGGATGGCGCGATTCGGCGAAGACGAAGCGCGGGAAATGGCGCTGGCCAACAACAAGGTTCCGCACGTCGCGTTTCGCTTCAATCCGAAACGAAAACCGGTCGAAGAAACCATCGCTGAACTGGAAATGATCAACGTCAAATACAGGCCTTCGATTTTGACGCCCGGCGCGTTTGTCGTCGAAAGCGGCAGCCTTTCGCCCAAAGCCCGTTCGATCAAACAAGGCTGGGTGTATGTGCAGGACGAATCTTCGCAATTGATTGCGCGGCTGGCGGCGAAACTGGTGGCCGACAATCAGCCGGCCAAAGTGCTGGATATTTGCTCAGCGCCAGGCAGCAAAGCGACGTTGATCGCTGCGGAGCTTGCCCAAAGCCCTTCACCGCAACCTTCGACCATTGTGGCCACTGATCTGCATTTTCATCGGTTGAGAACGCTCAACGAATTAAGCCAGCGGCTTGGCGCAGAAAACATCGTGACGGTGCGGCTCAACGCTGAGCAGGACATGCCATTCGAACCGGAACGTTTTGATCTGGTCTTGCTGGACGCGCCCTGTTCCGGGCTTGGCACATTGCAGCGCAATCCCGAAATCAAATGGCGCGTCAAAGAGGACAAGATCATTGAACTGGCTGAACTGCAAAAACGATTGTTGGTCAATGCTGCGGCGCAAGTCGCTCCCGGCGGATTGTTGATTTATTCGGTTTGTTCGACCGAACCGGAAGAAGGCGAAGACATCATTTCCTGGTTTCGCCGCGAGCACCCCGAATACCGCGATATGACGCGCGAACGATTGACCGAATTGGACATTGATCCGACGCCGCTGTTGACGTCGAGCTTCGGCGCACGAACCTTTACCCACAAACACGGCTCGGAAAGTTTCTTTTTCTGCGTGTTGTGGAAACGAAGATGACGATGGAATGTCGTATCGGTTGCGGAGCCTGTTGCATCGCGCCTTCGATATCGTCTCCGATTCCCGGCATGCCGTATGGAAAACCTGCCGGAATTCGTTGTGTGCAATTGACGGCGGACAATCGCTGTTCGCTGTTTGGCAAACCTGAGCGCCCGTCAGTTTGTGTGACGCTGCATCCCAGTGAAGAAATGTGTGGCCACGACGCCAACACAGCGATGCAGAATTTAATCCAACTTGAACATTTGACCTCGCCGAAAACCAACGGCTAAAAAAATCGGCTTTCCTGAAAAAAAAAGTTTTCAGCCGTGTCGAAAACCTGAAACCTGCTTCGTCTATAGGTCGAATACGGGATGGGAAGCAATATCACTTCCTCCAGCTCGATTCGCCGGATGGCCAGCAGCCATCACTACACCAATTTCAAGGAGAACAACACATGCCGCAATACATGCTCATTTCGCAGGATTCGATGGAAATTCCCGAAGGATTTGAAATCACGCCCGAAATCATTCAGGGAATCATTCAAAAATATAACGACTGGGCCGACGGTTTGCAGAAATCCGGCCATCTGGTCGGTTTGAATAAACTGCGCGAAGATCCCGGCAAAAACATCGTCGGAACAGGAGCAAATCGTGTCGTTACCGATGGTCCATTCGCCGAAACCAAGGAAATCATTGGCGGGTACTGGATCATCAACGCTGCCAATTACGACGAAGCCGTCCAACTGGCTTCGGGCTGTCCCAGCCTGGAATTCGGCAGCCGCGTCGAAGTTCGCGAAGTCGAAGATTTGTCCGCGTTTGGTGGCTAGAAAGAAGGCGTTCAGAGTACCGACTTTAGTCGGCGGCGGCTAAAAGCCGCGCTGCCAGCTAAAGCTGGTACTCTGAACTGTATCCAGTGATGGCAAAAGTTTCAGACAACAAAATTCCTTCGCTGGTGGACCACCTGTTTCGGCATCAAGCCGGACAGATGATCGCCACGTTGGTGCGCGTGTTTGGGCCGCGCCACATTGATCTGGCCGAAGAAGTCGTGCAGGACGCCTTGCTCAAAGCCTTGCAGCTTTGGGCGTACAAAGGCATTCCAGACAATCCTTCGGCTTGGCTAATTCAGGTGGCGAAAAATCGCGCGCTGGATTTGCTGCGGCGCGAAGCTTCGCTGCAGGAAAAATCCGAGGAACTGGTTCGGGCGTTTGCCGCTCAGGAAACGTTGGCAAATCAGCGGAGCGAATCGCTGTCAAACAATGCAACGCTGGACGATACGTTGGCGTTGGTGTTTATGGCTTGCCATCCGTCGTTATCGCGCGAATCTCGCGTGGCGTTGACGCTGAAAACCGTTGGCGGATTCGGCACAAGCGAAATCGCACGGGCGTTTTTGACCAAAGAGCCAACCGTGGCTCAACGATTGGTGCGCGCCAAACGACTGATCCGCGACGAAGGCATTTCGTTCGATTTGCCCTCGTCCAGGGAAATGTCCGCGCGGCTGGATTCGGTGCTGGAAGTTCTGTACCTGATGTTCAACGAAGGGTATGCAGCGCACAGCGGCGAAAATCTGGTTCGCGCCGATTTGTGCGACGAAGCCATACGACTTGGCTGGTTGATCGTGCAGCATCCGGCGACCCGGTTGCCCAAATCGAATGCCTTGTTGTCGTTGATGCTGTTTCAGGCGGCTCGTTTGTCGGCGCGCGTTGGCGAAGGTGGCGAACTGAATTTGCTGGCCGAGCAAAATCGTTCGTTGTGGGATCGCCGTTTGATTGCGCTGGGATTTCATTATCTGGAACGCAGCGCTGCGGGCGAAGAGTTTTCCGAATACCATTTGCAGGCTGCCATTGCTTCGTGCCACGCGGCGGCGGCCAGTTACGAATTGACCAACTGGGAACAAATTGTCCGGCTGTACGATTTGCTGGTCGCATTGAATCCGTCGCCGGTCATTGCGCTCAATCGAGCTGTCGCCATCGCCAAACATCGCGGAGCCGAAGCCGGATTGCGTGAAGTCGAAAAAATCATCGCTCATCCCGCGTTGCAACAGTATTACCTGCTGCCCGCAACGCTCGGCGAATTGTGGCAGGAACTTGGCGAAGCAGACAAAGCGGCAGATAATTTCCACCAAGCTTTACGTTGTCCGTGTTCCGAACCGGAGCGGCGCTTTCTGCAACGGAAGCTCGCCACGGTTACCAACCAATCGTAGTACCCAACCTTTACGGAGAAAACACTATGAGTAAGATCAACGTGGGAAAAGTCCTGCTGGGTGGTTTGGTGGCAGGAATCGTGTTGAACATCGGCGAAGCCTTGCTAAACACGATGGTTCTGGCTGATGCGATGAAGCAGGAATTTGAACGGTTGAAATTGCCCGACCCAACTGCCAGTTCAGGTTTTCTGATTCGGGTCGTGGGAATTACCTTTTTTCTGGGCATCGCCATCGTCTACCTGTACGCAGCCATTCGACCTCGATTTGGCGCGGGATGGAAAACGGCGGCTTGCGCCGGGGTGTTGGCCTGGTTTTTCGTGTACCTCTATGCCGGGTATGTGTATGTCGCAGTGGGCATGGTTTCAATGAAGCTATATCTGATCGGATTGGTTTGGGGGATTGTCGAATACGCACTCGGCGCCATCGCCGGAGCGTATTTTTACAAAGAAGAATAATTGTCACTTTCGTGGGACAAGTTACCGCCAGCTTGTCCCACCTTTGGAGATGTTATGAAAAAAACACCGTCAGTTTTGATCGCCATTATCTGTTTGTCCCTGTTGGCTTCGGCGCAAACTCCGAAGCAGGTCGTCACTGTTCTGAAAGGCCTTGATCCGGTGGAACTGGTCAACGGCAAGGAAGTGTCGGGACAGGAAAGCCTGTCCGTCACGCGAGTTCGTTACCGGTATTTGTTCGCCAACGAAGCCAACAAAAAAGCCTTTGAAAAATCGCCCGCCGAATACCAAATCCAGCTTGGCGGAGGCTGCGGTCAGATGGGCAGTTTGAGCGGCGCGGGCAATCCTGACCGCTTTCACGTGTTCAACAAACGCATCTATATCTTTGCTTCGGAATCCTGTCGCAATTCGTTCAAGAAAAATCCGGACGCTCACATCGAAACCGCCGACGCCATTCCGACCGGAACCACCGCCGAAAAGAAACGCGGCCAGGAATTGATTGCGTTGGCGCTGAAAGGCTTTGGTGGAGCCGCCAAAGTGGATGCCGTCAAAAACTATCAAACGAAACTCAAGCACGGTTACAAACAGGGCGACAAACTATTGGAATATCCGCAAACTGTGACCATTGCCTTTCCCGGCCAGTACCGCAACGAATTCGATTGGGGAACTTCGCAAACCGGCGATGTGCTTTCGCCAACCGGGACTGCCAGTTTGACCACAAAGAATTCTGAAACCGATGTTTGGCAACGCGAAGAACCGGTCAAAGTTGCTCTGGAACGCTCGCTGTACCGCGAACCGCTGGCGATTTTGAAAGCGCGCAAGGAAAAAGGCTTCGTCGTCTTTGCCGCCGGAAAAGCCAAAGTCGGCGACACAGAAGTTGAATTGCTGAAGGTTGCGTTCAAAGGCGCGACTTCGACGCTCAGCATTGATTCGGCGACCGGTCGCATCGTGCAGATTGCGTACCGCGACCGTAAAGGCGCGTTTGGCGATGTGGTCAAAACCTTTTCCGATTTTCGCGCAGTGGACGGCGTGACATTGCCATTCGGCGTGACCGAAAGTTTCAACGGCAAGGTTGTCACCAGTCCTATGATTTCCGTCGAATCCATCGCCATCAACGGCAAATGAAAGGTCTCGCCGCAGATCAACGCAGAATCACGCAGATCAGCGTTGGTCAGCGTTCATCTGCGGCTTTTTTATAAGGAGGCATTATGGCCAGAGTCGGACATTTCGAAATTCACGCGGACAATCCGCAACGCGCAATCGAGTTTTACAGCAAGGTTTTGGGCTGGGAATTCGTCAGTTGGGGTGGCGGCGGTTGGGAATACTGGTTGATCAAAACCGGCCCTGCCGAAGAGCCGGGCATTGATGGCGGATTGGTTCCGCGTCGCGGAGATCGTCCGCAACCGGGGCAAGCCGTCAACGCTTATGTTTGTACGGCGATGGTTCAATCGTTGAAAGAAACCGTCGCCGCAGTCGAAGCCCAGGGCGGCACAATCGCCTTGCCGACGATGGCTGTGCCCGGCGTAGGCTGGCTGGCTTATTTTCACGACACCGAAGGCAACATCTTCGGCGCAATGGAATCTGACCCGAACGCAAAGTAAAGGAAATCATCTATGAAGTATTCAGCAAAACTACTGTTGTCGTTGTTTCTGTTGTTGGCTGTTGGAGCGGTTGCTCAAACCAGCCAAACGGAAAAATCCAAACCGCCGCAATTCGATTTGGACAACTATCAATTTGGCATGCTGCGCAAAGGTCCGAATCACGGCACAGGCACCAAGGAAGAAGCCGAAAAGATTCAGGCTGGTCACATGGCTCACATCAACAAAATGGCAATGTCGGGCAAGCTGATGGCTGCCGGACCGATGGGCGACAACGGCGATTTGCGTGGCATCTTTCTGTTCAAGGCCGATTCGCTGGATGAAGCCAAAGCGCTGGCCGCCGAAGACCCCGCGATCAAAGCCGGACGGTTACGCATGGACATTTACACCTGGTACGGGCCAAAAAACATCGGCAAGGATTTGCTGGCCAAATTCCAGGCCGATTCGAAAACGCCGATGACGATGACGCAGTTTTATCTGGTGCTATTGACCAAAGGCGCAAAAGCGGACGAAGGTTCGGCAGCGGACAAACAAAAACTTCAACTGGAACACATGTGGAATGTTCGGCGCAGACTGGATGACAAGAGTTTTGCCACTGCCGGGCCGTTTACGGATGGCGGAACCCTGCGCGGCATTTTCGTCATTGCCGCCAAAACCGCCGACGAAGCCAAAACCATCGCCGAATCTGACCCTTCGGTGAAAGCGGGCGTGCTGGCCATCGAAATTCATCCGTGGTGGGTCGCCAAAGAAGTCTGGCCGTAAAAACGAAATGTAGGATTTCCAACTGCAATTGGGTTTACCGATTAAGCCGCAGAGATTTTTCTGCGGCTTTTTTGCTGAAGAGATAAAAACCTGAGAAATGTCCGGCGACGATGACCATTCCACAGTTGGTGAAACATCAATGAACCCCCTAAACATTCCAGCGACGAATCACTCTATGGATGAAAACTTGCTCGACATTCTTTCGGGGCGGGCTATAATCGCCGCCATCCGTAACCGGAACAGCCAAAGGGGGAAGCTATGACACCATCTCCAATCAAAGAAGTAACGCAGTTGTTGCGAGCTTGGCGGCAGGGGAACGACGACGCCAGAGAAGAATTGTACGACGCGGTTTTCAACGAACTTCATCGTCTGGCGCACCGATACATGAGCCGCGAAAATCCCGGACAGACATTGCAAACGACGGCTTTGGTCAACGAAGCCTATTTGAAACTTGCCGACGCGCGCACGCTGGATTGGCAGGATCGTATTCATTTTTTTGCCGTGTCCGCCAACATCATGCGCCGCATTCTGGTGGATCGCGCGCGGTCGAAACAGGCCGTCGTTCACGGCGGCGAATTCAAACAAGTGGCCATCGAAGACATCATCGAAATTCCCGAAGCGCCTCGCGTGGATTTTCTGGCGCTGGATTTGGCGCTGGACAAGCTGGCGAAACTTGACGAACGCAAAAGCCGGATCGTCGAGTTGCGGTTTTTCGGCGGCTTGACCAATCAGGAAATTGCCCAGGTGTTGGGTGTTTCAGAAGACACAGTCATGCGCGATTGGCGTTTTGCCAAAGCCTGGTTGCGGAGTGAACTTAGCGGAGACAACAGCCATGAACCCGCCAATGGAAGAAACTCGACAAACAACTGAAGACATATTCCAGGAAGTTTGCGATCTGCCGTTTGATCGGCGGAGCGCCCGACTTGACGAACTCTGCGCTGGAGACGTGGAACTGCGCCGAAAGATCGAAAATCTGCTGCACCACGATTCAGACAGCGGTTTTCTGGAAACTCCCGCCGTCGAAGACGCTTTCAAAGCAATCGTCACAAATGAAAAACGCGCGGATGAATCTCGCCCGCCGATGATCGGTCGCCAAATTGGCAATTACAGAGTTTCGGCGTTGTTGGGGCGCGGCGGCATGGGCGAAGTGTATCTGGCGCGAGACGCGGAACTCGGCGTGGATGTGGTCATCAAACTGCTGCGCGAAGAGTTCAAAGACGATCCTGAATGGATGGCGCGATTCAATCGCGAAGGTCGTCTGAACGCCGAACTCAATCATCCGAACATTGCCGGCATCCGGTACAAAGGCGAAGTGGACGGGCGGCAGTTTCTGGTTTTTGAATTCGTCGCGGGCGAAACGCTGGAATCGCGATTGAAAAAAGGCCCTTTGCCGGTCAACGACGCTTTGCCGTTGTTCAGCCAATTGGCCGAAGCGCTGGGCTTTGCACACAGCAAAGGCATCATTCACCGCGATCTGAAACCGGCGAATCTGATGCTGACGCCGGACGTACAATTGAAAGTGCTGGATTTTGGCATCGCCAAAAAAGTCACTGCCGATCTGACCACCGTCGAAATGATTCTGCCCGAAGACGAACTGACCACCGATTTCGGCAAAACCCGCAAAGGCGAAGTGATGGGCACGGTCTTGTACATGAGTCCAGAACAGACGCGCGGCGAACCGCTGGATCATCGCACCGATCTTTGGTCGTTCGGTTGTGTGATGTACGAAGCGTTTTCAGGCAAACGCCCGTTCGGCGGCGTGGATGTGTACGACACGCTGAATGCGATTCGCAAAGACGACCCCGACTGGGACGCTTTGCCCGTTGAAACGCCGGACGCCATTCGTGAGTTGTTGCAGCGATGTTTGCGTAAAGCGCCTTATCAACGATTGGCATCGGCCAACGAAGCGCAGACGGCAATCGCCGAATTGATTTCGCCATCGCCGAAAACGCCTTTGTGGAAAAAAATTGCGCTTGCCTCGGTGGCGTTGATTTTGCTGGCCACTTCGGCTTTTGCCGGAATCTGGGTGCGCGATTGGATGAAGCGCAGAGTCGTTCCGCAGGAAAAGCACATCGTCGTCTTGCCGTTCCTGGGATTTGGCAACGAACAAGCCGGAATCGGGTTTGCCGATGATTTGCGGCAAAACCTGTTGCGCGTTTCCGACGATTGGCAGGCAACTCCGGTCGCTGAAGTTCGGCAAGCCAATCTGCTCAATCTGGATTTGCAGAACCTGCTGCGCAAACTCGGTGCGAATCTGATTGTCAGCGGCGAAGTGCAGCAATCCGGCGATCAATTGAAGATCAAATTCCGGATTCAGAATTCTTTTCTTTACACGTATGCCGAAGAAGAAATCAGCGGCACGAGCAATCAATTGGCTGCATTGCAAACCCGGATTGCCGAGCGTGTGGCCGACAATTTGAAGCTGAAAAAACTGCCGCGCGCGACGGCCTACGGCCAGCAACTGCAACTGACCAATCTTCAGGCGAGCGAACAATATCTGATCGCGCTCGGCGAATTGCAGAAGGATTTGAACCGCGAATCGGTGGAAAAACCGATTGAGATTTTGACGCGGCTGATTCAAAGCGAAGGCGATTCGGCTCGATTGCAATCTGCGCTGGCGCGGGCTTGCCTGAACAAATTCGTTTTTACGACTGAAACCGAATGGGCGGAAAAAGCTCTGCGCGCCAGCGACCGGGCAATCAGTCTGGCGTCGGAACAGACGACGCTTTATCGAATTACGCGCGGCCTGGTTTATCTGGAATTCGGAAAAAACAACGAAGCGATCAGCGATTTCGAAGCGGCTCTGGCTGAATATCCCAGAGATTGGGAAGCGTTGAATGGTCTGGCTGCGGCTTATGCGATTTCAGGCAAATCGCAGCAGGCCGAGCAAACTTATCTGAAGGCGATAACGTTCTGGCCGCGTTATTGGGACGGATACAACGAATTGGGAAATTTCTATTACGAACAGGCGCGTTTCGACAAGGCCATCGAATGTTGGAGCAAGGTTGTCGAATTGTTGCCAGACAGCCCTGTTGGCTACAAAAATCTTGCCGCCGCTTATCTGGAATCAGGGCGCGAATCGGATGCGATTCTGGCTTTCCAGAACGCCATCAACCGCGATCCGGGCGGGAGCAATTATGAAGCCTATGTCGGTCTCGGAGTGATTAGTTACGACCAGCAACGTTACGCGGACGCTCTGTCATACTTCACACAGGCCATTGAGTTGGCCAGTCAGACGGGCAGGCAGCAGGCGACGCTTTATGGCAACCGCGCGGACGCTTACAGACAACTGGCCGGAATCGAAACCCAGCCGAATCTGGTGGAAGAATACAACCGGCTGGCTGACGCCGATTTCGATCAGGCCATCAAAATCAAACGACAGGCGATTGATTCCGGCGCGACGAAATCTCGATTCTCTTACAATTTGTGCGAATGGCTGGCGAAACGAGGGCCAGCGTCAGACGCTGTGAAATGCATAGAGCCTGCACTTCAGGGCGATGACGAAGAGGCCGGTTTGAATTACAGCGCAACAGTAGTTTATTTGTTGGCGGGCGATTCTGAACGCGCATTGCGATGGTTTGAAAAAGCCGCTTGCAGCGGAGTGAATCTGGACCGACTGGTCAAAGACCCTGTGTTGCTGCCTTTGCAATCGCAAGCCGCCTATCAATCCATCATCAATAAATGTCGCCAAAACAACCGTTAAATCGGAGGAACAAACAATGTCAACAGAGTTGGTCAGAGTATTTTTGACGCCTACAAAGGCAGACCCCAATGAAGCGGAATTGAAGGTTTTCCCTGATATAGTCAATTTGTACATCAACCTGGATTTTGACGAAGGCGGCCAGTTCACAGGCGTTGATATTGACGAGGTCGTCTGGCAGTACGTTGTGGTTCCGCCACAACAAGCGGAACTGCCCGCTTTTTCAAACGCTCCGCAACCAGCGGATGTGTTTCTGGAGATTCGACTGGCTCCCAGAAACACGCCGTTCGGACCCTCTACCGGCGCGTCGCCAGCGTCGCTCAATTCGCTGTTTTCGTCGGACATCGTGTTGGAAGAAGGGCCGATAGACAGCGACACTGCGACTTATGCCGGGAACGGAATCAACCCGCTGGTCCCGAACAAACCGCGATTGGACGCCGCTCCTCCGCCGGAAGGGCAATTCATCGAATCGGACGAATCTTTGGGAGCGTCAAGAGAATACAAATACGCGGTTGTTTTAACGACCGCCTCGCAGGTTTACACGCTCGATCCGAAATTGATTATCACGCGGCGTCACCGTCGTTCGCGGTCGGACAATTGAAATCGAATCGCCGGTTTTCTGAAAACTCGAATCCGTCAAACCTGTGTCCAAAGAAAAGTGGAGAAATCATGGAAAGCAATTATCCGCCAAAGCAAGAATCGCCGCGTTCTTCAACGCCCAAATCACGCGGCATCGCTGTCACTGTCGTCAAAGACCCTGTTTCCGGTCAATTGCGGTTGAATCTGGAACCGCCGACGATTGATCTGACCGTCGAAGAACAAGCCGCCTGGCAAAGCAATGATGGCAGATTGGAAATTCGATTCGCTCCGAACAACACGCCGTTTTCCGGGGGATTGTTTAGAACCGCCAACGGCGGAACGATTCTTTCCGGCGCTCCGGCAAGAGACAAAATCTCGCGCCAACCTTATCCATACACCTTGCTGGTGACCACGCCGGATGGGTTCTTCATCAAACAGGATGCTGATTTGCGCGCCGTGGCGGCAGATGGATCAACCGGGCCGCGACCACCGACAGGCGGTCAGCCGGGAAAAGGTTGTTTGACGTTGTTGGGATTCGGCTTGGTGTACGGATTGTTCTCGAAGCTTCGAGCGATGCTGTTGTAAGGCTTGGCAAGTTCCAAATCGTGTTCAGGCCGGCATCGGCGGTGGTTGAATCGCCAATGCCGGCCTGACATTTTTATGACTCAGCCTCAGCCGCCGGTCACCGCATCGTAAATCAAAACCTTCGACCAGAATTCGCCGCATTCTTCGCGGAACCGATCGTGAATCGGGTCAACTTGATAAGCTTCGTGACCGGCTTCGTCGTCGCAGATGATGATCAACGCGCAGGAATACGAACGGTCAATGATCGGGCGGTCGGTCGCCGCCGGAGTTCCGACAAACCCATGTCGAACGCTGCTGATCGTCGTCAACGAATTGACGCCCGACCAAAACGTGGCGCGTTGAGTTTCGGTCAAATCAGATTTCAGCCAAAAGTAAACAGAGTGAATAAACATAGTCAGGTTACAGGTTACAGTTACAGGTTAAGAGCGCGTTCGATCAGATGGCGTTGGTCGTCGCTCAAACTCGTAGGTAAAGAGTCGAGCGAGAACCATTCGGCGCTACTGATTTCACGACTCTGCGGATGAACATTGCCGTTCGGAATACAGCGAAAAATGATTTCGATTTGGCGGTATCGTTCCAGCGAGCGAACAAACGCCAGTTCAATCTGGCGGACTTCCAGGCCGATTTCTTCGCGCAGTTCGCGGCGAATCGCCGTTTCGGGTTGTTCACCCGATTGAAGAAATCCGCCGGGAATTCCCCAGCCGCTTCCCGGGCGATACCGATGCCGCAACAGCAACACACGTCCGGCTTCATCGGTAATGACGGCTCCGGCGGTTACGGTAAACCGTGATTCCGTCAGCAACACTCCCCATCGCCGAATGCGTTTCGGCGCTCGCCGCCACAGCTTGCTGAATAGGTTAATCAGCAAAGACCATCACCTCGTGAACGACCAATTACTCAACGAGAATCGTCAGAAAGTCGCTTCCTTCCCAAGCCTGCTCGAAAACAAACAGCTTGCTGACAAATTGTCCCAGCATTGGGTCTTGCACAGCTACACCACGAGCGCTGACAGCAACTACGACCTGGGCGTGCTGCCCAATCAATTTATATGTTGCGAGATCAATGCCCACGATTGGGAAAAGTCCTGTTCGAGTAAGGTCGCGCAGATCGTGCAGGCGCAGTCCATACTCTTCACGAGAATGACGAAAGCCCAACGCTCGTGCGGCAGCGACAACATTGGTGGAACAAACTGCGCCTCCCGAACTCCAACCGCACAAATCGCGCAACTGCGTTTCGGTCAGCATGACACCTTTTGCGGCCAGAACCATTCGCAAGCAGGCTGGCAAACACGAATCAGGCTTTTCTTGCGCGTAAAAAGGCGGCTTCGATCTCAGCATGGCGCAGTTTCCTCAATTCTTCCGCCGTTGCCTGAAGTTCCTCGACTGGTGTGTGGCTGGTAATTTCGTGTGTTTCCTGAGTAACAACTGCATGACCCACTTCACCAACAATCAATCCAGGCGTAATCAACAGAATAGGAATCTTCCACTCTCCATCGGCGACGTTCAGCGCAGGTTCGCCGGCGGCAAAATGGCTTCCAGCTTGAGAAAAGAGAAACCTGTTGACACGAGCACGAACACGCACGGGATCAAAAGTCGCGTCGTCAAAAGATAAAGCTGTTTTGGCTTGTGCCATATTCAAACCCTCTCGTTTCTGCCTGAAATGGAAGTCCGTCTTTTTTACTCTCTTGTAATCGTTTCGTCCAGATTCAGCAGTACGCGCGCCACCATCGTCCACGGCGCCAGTTTATGCAGGTCAATGTTTTCCGGCAGTTTGGTCAAATCCATTGCCGACACGTACACCGCCGCCGACGTGTTTCCGTCAAAGACCTTTCGTTGTTCGGTCAGCAGAGTCAGCAATCGTTTGGTTTCAAACTCATCTGGTTTGCGTCCGGTGCAGAGCCGGAACGCATACTGAATTTTGTCATTGTCGCTGGAACCGCCTTCGGTGAACACGCGCAACGCCAAACCTTGCGCCATTTCCATGAACACCAGATCGTTCAAGCTGGTCAGCGCCTGCAACGGAGTATTCGACCGAACACGGCGCGTGCAGGCGAAATCTCCGTTCGGTTGATCGAAGACAATCATAGAGGGATATGGAACCGCGCGTTTCCAGAAAGTGTACATTGCGCGGCGATACCTATCCGCTCCGGTAGAAGTCGGCCAGGGCATTTGTGCTCCGTAACCCAGACTGAGCACGCCGTCGGGAATTGGCGGATAAACGGACGGACCGCCGATTTTGCGGCTCAGCAATCCGCTGGCGGTCAAGCCAATGTCGCGCACGATTTCAGCCTCGACCCGCAATCGCGGCGCGCGCGCCAGCCAGACGTTGGTCGGATCGGCTTCCAACTGCGCAGGAGTGATTTTCGACGACTGGCGATACATCGCCGAATTCACGATCAACCGGTGAATGTGTTGGATGTCCCAGCCATTTTCGACAAACTCTGTCGCCATCCAATCCAGCAATTGCGGATGCGATGGTGGTTCGCAACGCGCGCCGAAATCTTCCGGCGTCGAAACCAGTCCGGCTCCGAAATACTGTTGCCAGATGCGATTGACTATCACGCGCGCCGTCAACGGATTTTCTTTGGCGACGATCCAACGCGCCAAACCCAGCCGATTGCGCGGAGCATTGGCCGGAAACGGCGGCAGCGCCGCCGGAGTATTTGCCGTGACGGCATCGCCCGGACGTTTCCAATCGCCGCGGCGAAAGATGCGCGTTTCGCGCGGATTGGGACGCGAAGCCAGCGCCAGTGTCGTCGCTCCGTAAGGCCAGGTTTTCATCAATTCATCAATCTGATTGCTGGCTTCGACAAAATCATCAGGAGCGACAGCGTTCGCAGCGGTGGATTCTGTTTCCGCCTGAATGATGTGTTCCTGAACAATTTGCCAGCGGTAAAAACTGAACAATTGTCGTTGCTGTTCCTGGGTTCGCTGTGCGGCGGGAATCGCTAGCAGATGGCGCACTGAAGCCAGCGGGTCGGCTTTGGGATTGGGCGCAGTAGTCACGGAGATGCGGAATTTGCCTATGTTCGGAATCAGATTTCCGACGCGAATCTGTTCGTCGAACTTTTGCGCCAACTGAAATTGAAAGACCGTGCCGCCGTCAAAGCCCACGGGTTGAGTGGTGGCAAACACCATCTGGCGATTCTGGTTGCGACGAACGTTGCCCGCGTCGCTGTTCCAGTGCGTTCGCGGATCGCCGTCAATCACGTTTTTCACCAGCAAGCCCGGACGTTCGAAATCCGCCGTGGCATTGGTCAATGCAACTTGGGCAACTTTGGCAACTTGGGCAACTTTGGCAAAGTTGTCGGTATTGTTGGCTGGTGCGGCGTCCACCACAAATTCGGTGATGTACAAACTTCCATCCGGCGCGCGCCCCGGGCCTCCGCGCGGCAAATTCGTATCGGTCAGAAACTCCACCCGGAACCCCGTGATGTTTTTCAGCGAAGTGCGCGCCGTGACTTTGTAATTGTTGCCGGTGGTGTTTTCGCCTTTGGCGATGAACGATCCGTCTTCCAGATGTTCGAACTTGACGCCAAAGGACGCGAAAATTTCGGCATCTTTCAACACTGCCCATTCCATCGGCGGCTGTTGGTGTCGCTGTTCCCATTCGGCCATGCGTTTGGCCAGGTCGGGCGTTTTGGCGATCAACTGATCTTCGATGGCAGCGATTTGCGCCTGAATTTCCGCGCGTTTTTTCAGCACTTTTTCGTCCGGCACTTCCAGCGCCGGCTCGTCGTCTCCGTTCAGAAACGAATAAAACTGGTAATACTCTTTTTGTGTAACTGGATCGAATTTATGGTTGTGGCATTGCGCGCAACTGATGGTCAGCCCCAGAAACGATTTGCCGATGGCGTCTACGCGATCAATCAACCCTTCGACGCGGAACTGTTCGGGGTCAATGCCGCCTTCTTCGTTCAGCATCGAATTTCGCAAAAAACCCGTGGCGATTTTTTGATCCAGGGTGGCGTTGGGCAACAAATCTCCGGCCAGTTGTTCAATCGTGAACCGGTCGAACGGCATGTTTTGATTGAACGCCTTGATGACCCAATCGCGATAAGGCCAGATCGAACGCGGCAAATCTTTTTCAAAGCCGTTGGTGTCGGCGTAACGCGCAACGTCCAACCACCAGCGCCCCCAGCGTTCGCCATAATGCGGTGACGCCAACAATCGTTCGACCAGTTTTTCGTAAGCTTGCGGCGAAGTGTCGGCCAAAAATTCGTCAATCTCTTTCAGGCTCGGCGGCAATCCGGTCAAATCCAGACTCAATCGGCGAATCAGCGTTTCCTTCGACGCTTCGGGCGAAGTCGTCAATCCGCTTTGGCCACGTTTTTCAATCGCTGAAAGAATGAAGGCATCAATCGGAGTCCTGACCCAAGCCGCATTTTTTACTGACGGCAACGCCGATCGTGTCGGAGCAACGAAAGCCCAATGCGTCGGGATTGCGGATTGCGGATTGCGGATTGCGGATTCGCTTTCCGGCCAAAGAGCGCCTTCGTCAATCCAGCGTTTGATGAGTTCGATTTGCTCCGGCTTCAACTGGCCGCCCATTGGCATGCGCGCTTCATCGTTCAACCCCAGCAACCGATGCACCAGCCGCGAATCTTTGCTGTTGCCTGCCAAAATCGCCGCGCCGGAAATGCCGCCTTTCATCGCGGCGGTTTTGGCGTCCAGCCGTAATTGTCCCGAAGCTTTTTTGGCGCTGTGACACTGAGTACAATTTGCGGCGAAGATCGGTTGAATGTCGCGGACAAAATCCACTTTGGCCTGGCCGGTTGCCAACGCAATTTTCCCTGCCGCGCTGACCGCCCAAACCGAATATGAATGCCTGATCCCGCCGCCGAACCACCACGCAACCAAACCACAGACAGCTATACAAAGCGCAAATTTGATCTTTTTCGCCATAAACTGATCCATTTGTTTAAGAGTGAACCGCAGGAAAACTTCAAACCAAACGCGAGATGTTTATAAACGCCCACTTCATTTCTGACAAGATTCCGAAGCAATCTAAAGTTTTTTCGACACCACCTGGGCTGTCACCGGATGCGCCAGCAGGAGCGTATGCTTTCAGCGGTTGTTTGAAAAGATGCTACGAGCTTGTCTGGTGGAGGCTCACGCTGCCTGCTAAGTAGCCTGAAACGTGAAGCTCCACGACGCAAGGTCGTGGTATCCGGGAAAGCCGTGCTTTTCCCCGCTTTGTTTTAGGGCTGATTGGACTTCTGATCGCGCAAGGGCGGTTGCGAAGAATTGCGAGAATTTGTGTTTTTGTTGAGTTGCTACCTGAGTCGTTCGTTCTCTGCTCAGATTTTCGCAGAGAAACGGATGTGGCAGGGCAGAGGAAGGGGCTTCTTTTTCACAAACTTGTGATCTCTTTTGGGGGAGGCCTTGACAATTTTGGAGGCAGCGGAGAATATGCGGCCTCATTTCAAACCCGAACATTCACAAGCTTTGGGAATATAAAGCAAGTCTAGGTCACAAATTACAACAAGTTTTTGCGAGGTGGAGGTCTTCGTTTATGCCACAGCTCTTCCACCGCGGAATGAACACGCTTGCGCGGCTCAGCATCGTAGTTGGATTGCTGGTTGCAGGTGGCGGGTTGATGTTCGTCATTGAATTCAACCGCACCCCTTATGTCACACAGGCGTTCGTTGCGCGAGAGCAACCTGTGCAGTTCTCACACAAGCATCACGTCGGCGACGACGGGATTGATTGTCGCTATTGTCATACATCGGTTGAGACGGCTGCCACCGCTGGGTTGCCGGCGACCAAAACGTGCATGAATTGCCATTCGCAGTTATTCGCTGATAGTCCTTACCTGGAAATCGTGCGCGAAAGCTGGCGAACCGGCCAACCGATCAAGTGGACGCGCGTGCATGACCTCCCTGATTTCGCCTATTTCAATCACAGCATTCACGTCAACAAGGGTGTCGGCTGTTCGACCTGTCACGGTCGCGTGGACATGATGCCGTTGATGTGGAACGAGGCTTCGCTGCACATGGAATGGTGTCTGCAATGCCATCGCAATCCGAATGCGGTGTTGCGCGAGCAAAAAGACATCACCAATATGGAATGGACTGCGCCGAAAGATCATGCTGAAAAAGGCGGCGCTGAACTTGCCAAAACGTACAACATCCAATCCAAAGAAGTGTTGACGAGTTGTTCAACCTGTCACAGATAAAGTAGACGGTAGTCAGTAGACAGTAGTCGGTAGGAAACTCTCGCTCTGGAAGCAACGAACCTGCCGAACACTGATTACCGACTACCGACTACCGACTACTTACGAAAAGCAATGTCTCATCGAGATCATCATCACGACCTTGAGCCGGTGCGCGAAGCGATTAGTCGCAAGACGGGCCGCGAATTCTGGCGCAGTCTGGAAGAGTTGGCCGGAACTGACAAGTTCCGCGACTTTCTGCACCGCGAATTCCCCGCGCTGAACGCTCCTGAAACCGATCCGTCCATGCTGGATTCGAACGGACGCCGCAACTTCATGAAGTTGATGGGCGCTTCGCTGGCGTTGGCCGGATTGACCGCTTGTACGCGCCAACCAAAAGAATTGGTTGTCCCTTACGTCAAAGTTCCTGAAGGACTGATTCCCGGAAAGCCGCAGTTTTATGCGACGGCAATGCCGCTCGGCGGTGTCGCCGCTGGATTGCTGGTCGAAGCGCATGAAGGTCGTCCGACCAAAGTCGAAGGCAATCCCGATCATCCGGGCAGTTTGGGCGCGACTGATTTGTTCGCACAGGCTTCGATTCTGGGACTGTACGATCCTGATCGTTCGCAAACCGCATTGAAGTTGGGAGACACGGCCACCTGGGGCGATTTTATCAATGAACTATCCGGGTGGATCGAAGCCCAGCGGCCAAAAGGCGGCAAAGGCTTGCGAATCCTGACCGAAAACAGCACTTCGCCGACATTGGCGTCGTTGATGGCTCTGGTCAAAAAAGCGTTCCCCGAATCCAAATGGGTGACTTACGAACCGAACTCACGCGATGGCGCCAGAATGGGCGCGCCGACCGTGGGCGGCAAACCGGCGAATGTCGTTTACAAATTTGACCAGGCCGATGTGGTGGTTTCGCTCGACGCAGACTTTTTGACCAACGGACCCGGAGCCTTGCGGTATGCGCGCGATTTCATGAGCAAGCGCAAGTTGACCGACGGCGCGAACGAAATGAATCGTCTGCTGGTCGCCGAAAGCACGCTGACTACGACGGGCGCGAAAGCCGACAATCGGTTGCCGATCAAGGCCGGCGAGATTGACGCACTGGCTCGCGCGATTGCTTCTGGCGTCGGAGTTTCGGTTGCCGCTGGCGGCAGCTTGAACGCTGAAGCCGACAAATTTGCCAAAGCCGTCGCCGCCGATCTGCAGGCGCATGCGGACAAAGCCATTGTCATCGCGGGCGATCATCAACCGGCGTCTGTTCACGCCATCGCGCACGCAATCAACGCCAAGCTCGGCAGCAAAGCGGTCGCTTACACCGCGCCGATTGAAATCAATCCGATTGACCAAACTGCGGCGATCACCGAACTGATTGGCGAAATGAATGCCGGTCAGGTCGAGGTGCTGATTATCCTCGGCGGCAATCCGGTTTACGACGCTCCGAATCTGCCGGGTCAGAAAGACAGTTTCCTCAACGCGATGAAGAATGTCGCACATCGCGCGCACATGAGTTTGTACAACGACGAAACTTCCGCGCAGTGCCAATGGCACGTCGCCGAAGCGCATTATCTGGAATCGTGGGGCGATGCGCGGGCGTTTGACGGAACGGTTTCGATCATCCAGCCGCTGATTCAACCGATGTACCAAGGGCGTTCGCCGCTGGAACTCGTGGCGTCAATTGCCGGAGTGCAAGGCAAGACGGCGCTCGATCTGGTCAAGGATTATTGGAAGACGCAGCCGCAGATGGCTGCCAACTTCGATCAGACCTGGAAAGAGTCGTTGCACGACGGCCTGGTGGCCGGAACCAAATTGCCTGAAGAATCGGCTCAGGTGGATGCGGCCAAATTGGCGGCTCCGGCTCCGGCTTCAGGGGGGCAGTACGAAATAGTCTTCCGTCTCGATCCGACGGTGTACGACGGACGGTTCGCCAACAACGGCTGGTTGCAGGAATGTCCGAAACCGATCAACAAGATCACCTGGGACAATTTCGCCATCATCAGCGGAGCGACGGCTGCCAAGTTGAATTTGTCGCCGAACGAAGAGCCTTATCACGCCAATGCCAGGATGTTGAACATCACGGTCAACGGCCAACAGCTTTCGATGCCGGCGTGGGTTCAGGCCGGTCATCCCAACGACACCGTAACGGTGTTTCTGGGTTATGGCCGCGAACGCGCAGGCAATGTCGGCAACAAAACAGGGTTCAACACCTATGTGTTGAAATCCACAGGCGCGATTGCCGAAGCCAAACTCGAAGCCGGGCAGGGCGAATACCTGCTGGCTTCGACGCAGGAACATTTTGCGATTGACGCTTCAGGAATTGACTCCAAGGCGTACATTCCGCAGGAAGACGATCTGGCTGACCGGCACATCGTTCGCGCCGGAAATCTTGACGATTACAAGAAGAATCCGAAGATCGTTCACAAGGGCGCGCATCTTCCGCCCAACGCGAAGATGACGATCTTCAATCCCGAACAGTTCCCATACAACGGTTACGCCTGGGGCATGACGATTGACATGAATGCCTGCATCGGTTGCAACGCCTGCATCGTGTCATGCCAGTCGGAAAACAACATTGCCGTGCTGGGCAAGGAACTGGTGGCGCGCGGGCGCATCATGCACTGGTTGAGAATTGACACTTATTTCCGCGGTGACATGAACAACCCGGAAGTGTATTTCCAGCCGATGATGTGCCAGCACTGCGAAAACGCTCCGTGCGAAGTCGTTTGCCCGGTCAACGCCACGGTTCACGATGCCGAAGGTTTGAACACACAGGTCTACAATCGCTGCGTCGGAACTCGTTACTGTGCCAACAACTGCCCGTACAAGGTTCGCCGGTTCAATTACCTTTTGTATGGCGATTGGGATACGCCGAGTTTGAAGAACGCTCGCAACCCCGAAGTCACCGTCCGTTCGCGCGGCGTGATGGAAAAATGCACGTTCTGCGTCCAGCGCATCATGAACGGCAAGATCGAAGCCGAAAAAGAAAATCGCAAGGTCGCCGACGGGGAAATCCAGACGGCCTGCCAGACGGTTTGCCCGACCGACGCGATCATTTTCGGCGACATCAACGACAAGGAAAGCCGCGTTGCCAAACTCAAATCCGAACCGCGCAATTACGAAGTGCTGGCTGAATTGAACGCCAGACCGCGCGCCAGTTATCTGGCTCCGATCAAGAATCCGAACGCCACCTTGGGCGGCGGAGCTTCGTCGCATGGCGGATCACACGACGGCGGCCACGGCAACGAAGGTCAGAAGTCAGGAGAGGCTAAAGAGCATGGCTGAAGCAAAGAGCAGTTACGTTGATCAACGTCCTGGCGGCAAATACGACCTGAAGACGATGACCGCCAAATTGACGGACGTCGTCTTTATAGTTTGATTGATGGTTTGCTGCATTTCCCTGTGGAAATTCGAATGATAAAGGCATTTGAAAACAAAGAGCTTAAAGCGGAGTTCTCAATCTTTTTGTCCAAACTCGTGCATAAACGACTGATGCAAAACTGTTTAATATTTTTTGTCCTGTAGAGAGTATTGAAGCAGAAAGCTGACGCCTAAATTTTGCCATTCGCACAATCAAACTATTTCCAGCAGAAAGATGGTTTTGGGCGTATGTGATGCAGCGGCATAAGGATACGTAATGGAAATTTCCCTCGAAAGTAATTGGGTATTAAAAATGAGAACCTTTGTTTATTTTATGGTTATGGGAGCAGCTATCTTGCTTTCTCTTCTTCCAATAATTGCGTGTGGTCAGCAAAGGAAGTTAGAAAAAAAATCCGATAAGGAAATTGAAAACAAGATAGAAAGAATCATCCTGGAACAATCGTCAAGTGTTTCAGAAACCTTAAATACCGATATACCAACGATACGGCAAATCGTAATCGGATTATTTACTGAATTACGGAAACGACGCGAAGAAGAATTTGGTTACTTTGATGTCTGTGCTAAAGAAAGCCAAATATTTCCTGAAGACATTCAAATGCAGGCGACAATCTCCGACAATAAAGCTATTGCTGACTATCTAAAACTTACACCTTCAGATAGAGAACAAGATTTGTATGTCTACAACGTATCCGGTGATTATTGGTTTACGACTGATGAGTACCATTGCAATGGTGAGTCGGCAAAGTTCCAGTCAAATTTTGTGATTCATTTAAACCAGAAGAATTCCAACCAAACAGTCGTTGAAATTATTCAGTATCTGCCGAGTATATGGTGTGGCAAAGAATTTGATGAGCAAGGAAGACATGGTGCAGGATGGATTAATAACATCAAAAGAGTTTCTCCAACAATAAAGGAAAGCAAAGATTTATTAAAAATCATAGCAACTGCAGTTAAAAACAACTGAAGATGAATAGGAGGTTTGCGTGTGTTCAAATAGTAAAAATAAGTCTGTCATTCGTTTCATATTTTTTATTGTATTACTAACAGGCTCGGCTGTTGCTACTATTTTTTGGTCTCATAACACAGTACAAGCCTTTGCGCCTTGGAATTGGCGGTTCGAACGTTATTCGGGCGTACCTGTTGGAGTAGTAGGTCGCACCCATCAATCAATAACGGAAAATGCAATAAAGAAAATTGATAATGACTACTTTGGATCTATTACGAAATCAATGGAAAAGGCAATAGATCAAATAGTTGAAGCAAATGCAAAAGTTGATGATGACCAAACAAGGGCCTTTTGGCATTTTGACGGAGAGAGTTTTCCTGATGCTCAAAAGAGATTACAAGATAAAGTAGAAGATATAAAAAGGGAATTATCTACAGCCCAAGGAATTGCAGACCCAACACAGGCAAGAGAGGCTTTAGGAAAAGCGCTCCATACTCTTCAAGATTATTACTCTCATAGCAACTGGACTGAAACTTTTGGATCCGGCTTTAATAATGTTTTAGGTATTAGCGGAGTGAATCTTAGTCGCCTACCCAGTACCACAAGCACTTGTGATGACAATGTAAATTGTGGTTGCCTCTATAGTACTTGCAATAACTTGCTTCCTCTTCAGTTGGCGATAACAAGTGGCTACTATAGTAGTAGAAGCGGGCTACAGGAAAGAGTAAAAGTTTCTGGAAAATGTAGCCATGGTGGACCTAGCGACACAAGCTCAATCAGTGGTAAGGGGATCAACAAAGATGTGTACTGGTGTTATATATCACCGCACAACTATCTACATGATAGTGCAGCAGATAGTGCTAAAGCAGCGACTGAATACTTTATCAGTAATGTTGTTCGGTCGCAGCTATCCTCCAAACAGTTTGCCGTTTTACTAGGCTATACACCGCAACTGGCATTTGTAATAGACACCACAGAGAGCATGCAGAATAAAATAGCTTCTGCAAAACAAGAGGTCATAAACATTGTAAATAATCGACAAGGGACTCGATTTGAACCGTCATTGTATATTTTGGTGCCATTTAACGATCCAGGAATAGGACCCGTAACTGTGACCACTGACATCAATGTTTTCAAAAGCGCAGTTAATGCATTGACCGCATCTGGAGGCGGGGACTGCCCTGAACCTTCAATTAGTGCTACGGTGGAGGGCTTATACAAGATGACCAATTTTGGTGATCTTTTTCTTTATACTGATGCGACGAGCAATGATGGTATTTTAGCTAAAGCTGCAGCTAAAACCCTCGCTTGGCGGAAAGGTATCAAAATTCATCGAATCATTCTTGGCAGTTGCTCACCACTAGACCCAGCCTATCTTACCTTAGCAGGATCAGGAGGCCAGTTGTTTTATTTGCCGGGAACTGATGCCGGCAATATAACTAAGTTTGTTGATTATATTGTTAGGCCTGACAACGTTGACGTTTTTTCAGTAGAGGAGAGAATAGTCAATAGTACAAGAATTTACCCTGTTGCTATTGATTCAACATTAAGCAGCATTACAGTGGCTATTTCAAGCATAGGTGGTGTTGGATCAATAAGTAGCATAACAATCCAGCGGCCTGATGGTAGCATAGTACAGGCATCTGACACAGACGCTAGCTTTACGCCTTTAGGGGTTGGTGCTTTAGTAAAGATTGCTGCCCCCATGGTGGGATTGTGGAATGTGTCAATTACGGCGAATTCTACTGTTAATCTAAGGGTTTATGGAGAAAGTGGCTTGGATCTAACTTCATTTGCTTTTGTTGAGTATCATGGCCACCCGGATCACGAAGGATATGGTCGTGCTGACGCCTTACCATACATTGGTCAAACTACAAAGGCTTTGGCAAAAGTGTCACCTTTTGGAGTAGGAGCATTGCAATTTCAAATGCGCACAAAGGCAGGTGCAGTGCTTCAAACCTTGAATTTCTCTGAGATTCAAAAAGAAACAGGAATTTTTAGAGAGTTTGGTGGAGATATTACAGTACCTGCAGTGCCTTTTTTAGTTTATCTTGTAGGCACGGACTCAAGCGGCAATCAATTCCAGCGTGTTTGGGCACCTGTGATGAAGCCTCAACCTTTACAAATAATTGCCCCACAAGGTTTGGAATTGGTTCCGGGCCAAACAACGCTGTTGAAGTTCAAGATTAAAGCATTTTCCTCACTTGGATATGACTTGTACACTTTTAGTGCAACTGACAGCAAGGGATATTATTATAGCATAACTCCGGCGACCAAAATTCTCTCTCCTGGATTTAACGACACTGTTGAAGTAACGGTAGAGATTAGGACTCCGGCAAATGCGGTAGTTGGATCTGTAGATTCAATTACCTTTGCCGCACAGGGAAGTGCCGATGGCGATAACAGCAACATTAATGGTGTTGTTATTGATGCAGAAGTTGTTGGGAATATTCCAGACACTACTCCTCCTACCATTGATTGTTCACAAAACCTCACAGCGACCGCAATAAGTGGGCAAAACAATCTCGTGGTTAATTACCCTCTGCCAACAGTACAAGATAATCGCAATGGCGTTACAGTAAATTGTTCACCACAATCTGGTAGCAGTTTTCCCGTTGGAACAACTACAGTGACCTGCACCGCGACGGATGCTGCCAGTAACGCTAACAGTTGCGTGTTCACTATTACAGTTACCCAGAATAGTGACTCCACATCACCAACGATTAATTGTCCAACGAATGTGATCACAAGTATTCCGTACGGACAAAGCAGCGGAGTCATCTACTATTCCGCACCTGCTGTTTCAGATGATAGGGCTGGAGTGACTTCAAATTGTTCTCCCGCCTCTGGTTCAACGTTCTCCCGTGGGACAACAGTTGTTAGCTGTACGGCAATGGATGCTGCCGGAAACCAAGCCAATTGTAGCTTTACAGTGACAATTTACGACGTTAGCTTACAGGATGATGCATCTGGCGATACACTGCTTTTTAATTCGATTACTGGTAGCTACATATTTTATAGATGTGGCCCTAGCGGATTTACCCTATCAGGACAAGGAACTATTACCAGACAGGGTTGTTTGGTAAAGTTAGGCGGCGACCCGAAAGTCTCCGCGACTTTGGATAGCTGTCCAATTGCACCAGCCAATAAAGGTAGCGCCACAATCAAGCCTAATCCGATAGGCGGTTGGTTTTATATCACTGATAGCAACACAACTAACAATACTAGGCCTTGTCCGAATGGATGATCGTAGAGGCCTGTGAGAATCAAATTTCAATTGGTATTAACCAGAGATATAGAGGAGATAGAAATGAGCTTATTGGTAAAAAAAATCCATAGTAGAGTGGGTTCACTCCCACTGTTGTTGGTTGCTGCTCTGATTATCACGGCTTCTGTGGTTGCAATTGCTAGCCAAAATAGCGGCAAATCATTGTCAGGAAACTGGGCTTTGACTATTGCGATTGAGGGCGGAGGCAACGATCAATCTCCTGTGTTGGTAACTTTTGTGGAGGCTGGCAGTAAGTTGTCGGGCAAAGCCTCTGTGCCAGAGGTCATCAACACATCAACTGGACCTCAGCGTAGTGCCACGGTAACTGATATGGCTTTGACCGATCTGAAATTCAATGGCAAAGACTTGTCCTTCAGGATTATCAATGGTGAAGATTCTTTTTCCGGCCAACTAGCAAAAGTCAACGACGATCTCTTTAACGGGGTTTGGGAGTCGCCAATTGGCGGGCGCTGGAAAGGGTCTAAAGAGAAGTTCACTGGCACGTTGAAAATGGCAAGAACGAAATAGTAATGTTTATGGAATACGCGGAACTGGAAAATGACGGCATACGTCGCGCAAAGTCAGGAGAGGCTAAGCATGGCTGAAGTAAAGAGCAATTACGTTGATCAACGTCCGCCAATGGTCGGCGGGAAGTACGACCTGAAGACGATGACGACCAAACTGATGGATGTCGTTTTCATGCGCGGCTTCCAGAAGGGTTGGATTTTCGGCTTCGCCATTGTCTTTCTCGGCTTGCTGATGATGGCCAACACGATTGGTTATCTGGTGTTGAAAGGCGTAGGCATCTGGGGCAATTCGTCGCCGGTGTTCTGGGCGTTCGACATCATCAACTTCGTCTGGTGGATCGGCATCGGGCACGCCGGAACGCTGATTTCAGCGATTCTGTTGCTGCTCAGGCAAAAATGGCGCAATTCGATCAACCGCTTTGCCGAAGCGATGACGCTGTTTGCGGTGGCTTGCGCGGCGATGTTTCCGGCGTTGCACACCGGTCGCCCGTGGGTTGATTACTGGCTGTTCCCGATCCCTAACACGATGGGCATGTGGCAAAACTTCCGCAGCCCGCTGATGTGGGACGTGTTCGCGGTCAACACCTACGCCACAGTTTCATTGCTGTTCTGGTTTATGGGTTTGATCCCGGATTTCGCCACCTTGCGCGATTCAGCCAAACAAAAATGGCAGAAAATGCTCTTCGGGATGCTGGCTATGGGCTGGCGCGGTGACGCCCGGCATTGGAGCCGTTATGAATCGGCGTATTTGCTGCTCGCCGGATTGTCCACGCCGCTGGTGCTGTCAGTTCACACCATCGTGTCGTTCGACTTTTCGACCGGCATCGTTCCAGGCTGGCACGCCACCATCTTCCCGCCGTATTTCGTCGCCGGAGCCGTTTACGCCGGATTCGCGATGGTGCTTTCCATCGGCATCCCGGTTCGCAAGTTCTACAAGCTGGAAGATTTCATCACGATGCGGCACATCCGCAATATGTGCAAAGTGATGTTGGCCACCGGCTTGATAGTTTGTTACGGCTACGCGATGGAAGCGTTTTTCGGCTGGTACAGCGGTTCGACATACGAACTGTTTATGATGAAAAACCGCATGTTCGGGCCTTACGGTTATATGTACTGGCTGCTGATTCTGTGCAACTTCCTGGTTCCGCAATTGCTGTGGATCAAGAAGTACCGCGAGAACATGTGGGTGATTATGACGGTCTGCATGTTCATCAACGTGGGCATGTGGCTGGAACGTTTCGTCATCATTGTCATGAGCTTGAACCGCGATTTCCTGCCTTCGGGCTGGAGAATGTATTACCCGACGGTGTTCGACTTTTCGATGTTCTTCGGAACGATCGGCTTCTTCCTGACGCTGATGTTCCTCTTCATCCGCTTCGTGCCGATGATCCCGATCTTCGAAATGAAGACCCTGTTGCCGCAGGCGCAGGTGGACGAACACAAGGTCGCCCAGATCGAAGAAGAGAAAAACGACGGCAAACAGCCGCTTGGCGGTTCGCAACCGGTTCCGCAGTTTGGAGATTGATAATTTGAGTTCAGAGTACCGCCTTCAGGCGGAATCAGCCGCCTGAAGGCGGTACTCTGAACAAAGAGTTGAGTTATGACTAAACAGGAAGAAAAAGGCATTTACGGTTTGATCGCCGAATTCGATGATCCGAGCGCGATTGTCGCCGCAGCCAAGCTGACGCGCGGCGCGGGCTACACCCGCATCAACGCTTATTCGCCGTATCCGGTCGAAGAGTTGTGGGAAGCCATCGGGTTTCACAAAAACGCCGTGTCCAAAGTGGTGTTCGTCTGCGGCTTGCTCGGCGCAATTGGCGGGCTGGGGTTACAAATTTGGACTTCGGCGATTGATTACCCGCTGAACGTCGGCGGACGCCCGCTCATCAGTTGGCCTGCCTTCATTCCGATCACGTTCGAATGCACGATCTTGCTGGCGGCTTTCGGAGCGTTTCTGGGCAACATCATCATGAACCGGTTGCCGCAGCCGTATCATCCGGTGTTCAACGTGCCGAGCTTTTCGCGCGCGACGACCGACCGTTTCTTTCTTTGTGTCAAAGCCGACGATCCGAAATTCAATTACGGCGAAACCCGCTCCTTTCTTGAAGGTCTGGGTGCGAAAGAGGTGACCGATGTCGAAAGTTGAGAAATCCATCGGCAAGTCAAAAGTCAAAAGTCAAAAGTCAAAAGGCAAAAGTATGAACAGTTTTTCGCTGACAAACAGGGAGAGCAATGGACGAAGGCGATCATTTTTGATTTTTGCCCTTTGCCTTTTGCCTTTTGCCTTCCTGTCCGCGGCCTGTCGTCAGGACATGCACGACAATCCGCGTTTTGAGGCCAACGAAGACGGCGCGAACCGGCAATTGCCCGAAGGCGCGATTGCGCGCGGTTCGTTGGATTTGAATCCGTCTGCGCCGAAAGTGACGGCGCAGGCTCCACAAGGCTCCGCGGCCACCCCTGGCGCAGCAGCGGGAGCCTCAACAACTCCCGCTGCTATAACTGGCGAAGACGGTTTTCCGTTCCAGATCACTAAGGAAATTCTGGATCGCGGCGAAAGCCGTTACAGTATTTCCTGTTTGCCATGCCACGGCCCGCTCGGCGACGGAAACGGTATGATCGTTCAGCGTGGTTTCCGCCGTCCGCCTTCCTATCACGATCCGCGTTTGAAAGCCGCTCCGTCGTCGTATTTTTACGACGTGATGACCAATGGCTTTGGCGCGATGTCCAGTTACACGGATCAATTGACGCCGGAAGACCGCTGGAAAGTCGCTGCTTACATTCGCGTGTTGCAGTTGAGCCAACGCGCCAATGTCGCGGAACTCAGCGAAGAGGATAAGAAACAGATTGAAGCTGCCGCCGCAAAAAACGAAAACAAGGGCGGTAATACTGCTTCGGGAGGACATGGCAACCAATGAGTACGAACTACGCTGCTCCGGCTGAACTTGGAAAAACGCAAGGCGTGGCGATTGGCATCGGCCTGCTGGGAATTATCGGATGGGTGGTCGGCGCCGTGATGTCGAAAGATGCCAAGACGACTTTCTTCCAAACGTATCTGGTGGCTTATGTCTTCTGGATCGGAATTTCGCTCGGCTGTTTGGGATTGCTGATGGTGCAATACCTGGGCGGTGGCGGTTGGGGATTGATTATTCGCCGCCAACTGGAATCGGCTTCGTCAACGTTATGGATGATGGCGGTGTTGTTTGTCCCGATTGTGCTGGGCATTCACAGTCTTTATCACTGGTCGCATCCGATCAGCCCGGACGAAAAGGAACCCATTCGCAAATTGCTGGAGCACAAGGCTGCCTGGTTGAATTCGAGCGGATTCACCATTCGCGCCGTCATCTATTTCGCTATTTGGATTGGTTTGATGTTCCTGCTGCGGAAATGGTCAGCGGCACAGGACACGACGCCGGACCCGAACGAAGCGCAAACCTGGGTACAGAAAGCACAAAACTGGAGCGGACCCGGATTCCTGTTGTACGGAATGGCCGTCAGCTTTGCGGCGATTGACTGGGTCATGTCGCTCGACGCCGAATGGTTTTCGACGATCTTTGGATTGCTGACCATTGCCGGGCAGGGAGTGCTCTCCATAGCGTTTCTGATCTGGATTTGCGTGATTCTGAGCAAACACGAACCGATGTCGCACGTGCTGAAACCCAAACATTTCCACGATCTGGGCAAACTGCAACTGGCGCTGGTCATGGTCTGGTCGTATTTCTCGTTTTCGCAGTTGCTGATTATCTGGTCGGGCAACCTGCCGGAAGAAATTCCGTGGTTTTTGCGCCGGTTTGAAGGCCCCTGGCGTCCGATGGGAATTGCGCTGCTGGTGTTGCATTTCATTCTGCCATTCCTGTTGTTGTTGTCGCGCGATTTGAAAAAGAACGGTCGCCGATTGGTGGCAGTGGCCAGCCTGTTGATCGTCATGCGATTGGTGGATGTAATCTGGGTGATTGTTCCCCAGTTCGACCAGATGGCGGCGCACGGCGGCGAAGTGCATCACAGCGGCCCGGCTCAATTCGCCGTTTATGTTGCCGCAACACTCGGACTGGGCGGATTGTGGCTGGGATGGTTTTTCTGGCAATTGCGCCAGCGCCCGCTGATTCCTTTCAACGACCCGCAACTGGCCGAAGCGACGGCTGCGGGCGGAGGTCACTAAATAAAGAATGTAGTTCACAGTTCACAGCATTCAACTCTGCGAACTGCGAACTGGAAACTGGAAGCTTATGAGCGATCATAAAAACGACAATAATCACGGTCAGGTCGAAGGCGCTGGCATTAAAGCCAAACCGATTCTGGTGTTTCTGGCTGTGCTGGGAGTGGCGACTGCGCTGGTGTACGTCATCATTCTGGGTGTGGAAATCGGGCTTAAGAAATTCGACGAAATGAATCCACAACAACCGGCGACGGCTTTGGAAACCGGCCCGAAACTTCCGCCCGAACCGCGTTTGCAGGGCGCGCCCGAACCGAATCCGGACAAACCGGGCGAAACCAAGGCGTCTTTGCTGCCGCTGGAAGACATGGCTGCTTACAATAAGAAAATCAAAGACCAGACCACTGCTTATGGTTGGGTGGATCAACCGGGCGGCATTGCGCACATCCCGATTGAGCGCGCCAAGGAACTCATCGCCGAAAAAGGATTGCCGAAATTGTCCGACACGCTGGTCAATGAAATTAAGGCGGCGGAAGCGGCTCGCAGATTGGTGATGAATGCGGGATCGAATGGCGGGCGTAATATCAAGAGCCAGAAACAGGCGACGGCTGCTCCGGCTCAACCGGCTGCGCAGCCGCAAGCAGCGACTGCGACAGCAGGGGCGAAGCAGTAACGTAAAGTAGTTAAAAAGATGTTTTTTCGGTATCAGCAAAAAGCGGTTTCGATGCTGAATGGCAAAGCGCGATTTTTGATATTTGCCTTTTGCCTTTTGCCTTTTACCTTTGTTTTGGAAGCAAAGGCACAACCCGCCGGTGTTCGTCCGCCGGTATTGAAAGACGTGGGCATTGACCAGTTGCTGGACCATCAGGTTCCGCTCGATCTGGAATTCACGGACGAAAACGGACGCGCGGTGAAGTTGCAGGATTACGCCGGGGACAAACCGATCGTCCTGTCGTTGGTTTATTACGATTGCCCGCAGCTTTGCAGTCTGACGTTGAACGGATTGATGAACGTCCTGAAAACGCTGCCGATGAAAGCGGGCAGGGATTTCATTTCTTTGACAGTCAGCTTCGATCCGACAGAAACCACCGAACTGGCGGCGGAAAAACGCAATGCCTATTTGCAGAAACTGGCCAACCCCGAATTGAACGACGGCTGGCATTTTCTGACTGGCGATGAAAAAAACACGCTGGCGTTGACCAAATCCGTCGGGTTCCGATTTGTCTGGGACCCGGTCAGCAAACAATACGCGCATTCCAGCGCGCTGATTGTCATTACGCCGCAAGGCAAGATTTCGCGGTATTTTTATCCCAGCGACGTGCTTTCAAATTTCGAACCGCGCGACATACGCTTCGGCGTGCTGGATGCTGCGGGTGGAAAAATCGGATCGCTGGCGGATCAGGTGATTTTGTATTGCTATCAGTACGACCCCAATCGGGGAACGTACGGTCTGGTGCTGATGCGGATTATGCGCATTTTCGCCGTGATGACGATTGTTACCTTGATTGCTCTGATTCTTTTTCTGAGGCACAAGACGAAACAGAAAGAAGCGGCCTGGGCTGCTCGCGTCTCGTGACGATTGGACATTCACAATATGAGCCTCTTTTCTTTTCAAGTTCCTTTCATGCCAGAGCAGGCTTCCAAGTTTGCGATGGAAGTTGACCTGTTTTACATCGCGCTGTGGTTGCTGACGATTGGCGTTACTGTCGGCATCGTCATCGCCATATTCCTGTTCATGGTGAAGTACAAACGTCGCCATAACGGGGAAATTCCCGAACAGATAGAGGGCGCGATGGTGCTGGAAATCACCTGGTCGGTGCTTCCGTTGATTATCTGTCTAGGCATTTTCGCCTGGGGCGCCAAGCTCTATTACGAAATGTACAGCGAACCGAAAGAGTCGCTGGAAATTTTCGTCACCGGCAAACAATGGATGTGGCGTGCGCAACATCCCAACGGACAGCGCGAAATCAACACTCTGCACGTGCCGGTAGGTCGTCGCGTCAAACTGACGATGACCAGCGAAGACGTTCTGCACTCATATTTCATTCCGGCATTCCGCACCAAAACGGACGTGGTTCCCGGTCGGTACACGACCACCTGGTTCGAAGCGACCAAACCCGGAACTTATCATTTGTTCTGTACGGAATACTGCGGCACGCAGCATTCGGGAATGATCGGAACCGTGACAGCGATGGAACCGGGCGAATATCAACTCTGGCTGAGCGGGGGAACCAACGAACCTCCGGCAGTGGTTGGCGAACGGCTCTTTTCCAGTCTGGCCTGCAACACATGCCACACGGCTGATGGCAAAGGCCGTGGGCCGAAACTGGCTGAGCTTTACGGCAAACAGGTCAAGCTGAACAACGGCACTTCGGTGACGTTTGACGATACCTACATCCGCGAATCCATTCTCGATCCGGCGGCGAAAGTCGTCGAAAATTATCAGGTGATTATGCCGAGTTTCCGCGGCCAGGTCAGCGAAGAGCAGATTGCGCAGATCATCGCGTATCTCAAATCCATTGGCCCGAAAGACAGTGACACGGCGGCTGCTGCTCCGGCAGCGAACCCCGCTGCTCCGGCGAAAAAATAAGTTTTGAGTGCCGTCTCGGAGCGGGATAAGCAAAAACAGGTTGCCGCCTGAAGGCGGAACTCCAAGCGTAAACGAATTCATAAGGTACGAATATGGCAAACGAAATGGGTCATTCAGAAGAACCCCAGAAGAACTATCTGAACGCCAGCCACACGGTCAAATCGTGGTTGTTGACGCTGGATCACAAACGGATTGGATTGTTGTATCTGTTTTCGATCTCGATCTTTTTTGCGATTGGCGGCATTTACGCTTCGCTGATCCGGTTGGAACTCATCACACCGCAAGGCGATCTGATGTCGGCGGAAACCTATAACCGTGTGTTCACCATGCACGGCGTGATGATGATCTTCTTCTTCCTGATTCCTTCGATTCCGGCGACGTTGGGCAACTTCCTGTTGCCGCTGATGCTGGGCGCGAAGGACGTGGCGTTTCCCAGGCTGAATCTGCTTAGCTGGTACGTCTTCATGGTCGGCGCGATCCTGATGCTCATTACGATCATGAGTGGCGGCGTAGATACCGGCTGGACGTTTTATCCGCCCTACAGTTCGATTTACTCGAACACGCAGGTGACGCTCGCTGGCGTTTCGATCTTCATCACCGGTTTCAGTTCGATTCTGACCGGGTTGAACTTCATGGTGACGATTCACACGATGCGCGCTCCGGGGTTGACCTGGTTCCGATTGCCGCTGTTCGTCTGGGCGCATTACGCCACCAGCCTGATTCAGGTGTTGGGCACGCCGGTCATCGCCATCACGGTTCTGGCGTTGGGTTTTGAACGAACTCTGCAAATTGGCATCTTCGATCCGAAACTGGGCGGCGACCCTGTGCTGTTCCAGCACATGTTCTGGTTCTATTCGCACCCGGCGGTTTACATCATGATTATTCCTTCGATGGGAGTGATCAGCGAATTGATCGCCAACATGACTCGCAAAAAAGTGTTTGGCTATCACTTCGTGGCATTTTCCAGTCTGGCCATCGCCGTGTTCGGCTTTCTGGTCTGGGGACACCACATGTTCACCAGCAGCCAGTCAATGTACGCCGGAATGGTGTTTTCGCTGATTACTTACGCTGTGGCCATTCCCTCGGCGATCAAGACATTCAACTGGACGGCGACAATTTTCAAAGGCTCGGTGTCGTATGACACGCCGATGATTTACGCGCTGGCCTTTATTGGATTGTTCACCATCGGCGGAATGACCGGGCTGTTTCTGGCGGCGCTCGGATTGGATATTCACCTGCACGATACCTACTTCGTCGTCGCGCACTTCCATTACGTGATGGTGGGCGGAGCGATCATCGGGTATCTGGGCGGCTTGCATTTCTGGTGGCCGAAAATCACCGGACGGATGTATCCCGAAATCTGGGGACGTATTTCGGCGGCCATCATCTTTTTGGGATTCAACCTGACGTTTTTCCCGCAATTCATCGTCGGGTATTTGGGAATGCCGCGACGCTATCACGCTTATGTTCCCGAATATCAGGTGTGGCACGTGCTGTCGTCGGCGGGAGCTTCGTTGCTGGCCATCGGGTTCATCATGCCGGTGGCGTATCTGGCCTGGTCGTTGAAGTACGGCGAAAAAGCTGGCGACAATCCGTGGATGGCTGCCGGATTGGAATGGGAAACTTCGTCGCCTCCGCCGACGGAAAACTTCACCTATCAACCGGTGATTGACCACGACGCTTACGAATTCGAACACGTCAAAGAAATCAAAGAAGCTGCGGCGAAAGAAGCAGCGTTGCAAACGGCATAAACAAGGCAGGTAGTCCCCGCCTTCAGGCGGAAGACTTTTCAAGGCCAGCCCTATTCCGCCTGAAGGCGGGACTACCTGCGCTTTTGAGGAGAATTATCTTGGCAGACCACGCAGCACACGTTCCCGGATTGGCGCATCACTTCGTCAGCATGGAACAGCAGAAAGAGGCCGGAACCATCGGCATGTGGCTTTTCCTGCTGACCGAAGTCATGTTCTTCGGCGGATTATTTCTGGCCTATACGATTTACCGCGCCAAATATCCGGATGGCTTTTTACAGGGCAGTCACTTGTTGAGCGTTCCGCTGGGCGGATTGAACACGGTCGTGCTGATCGTCAGCAGTTTGACGATGGCCATGGCGGTGTATTACTCGCAATTGGGCGAGCGCAAAAAACTGCTTGGGTTTTTGACATTGACGCTGATTCTCGGCACGGTCTTTCTGGTGGTCAAATACTTCGAATACGCCGAAAAGTTCCACCACAATCTGTTCCCGGCGTATTGGACGTACAACCCGGCAGCCGATCATCCGCCGACCCAGTATCACGGACATGTGCAGGTCTTTTTGTGGATTTACTTCATGATGACCGGATTGCACGCGCTGCACATGATTATCGGCATCGCGTTGTTGCTGGTGATTATGTTTCTGGCTCATCGTGGCAAGTTCACGAAGGAATACAATTCGCCGGTAGAGATTTTCGGCCTTTATTGGCACTTCGTTGACATCGTCTGGATTTTCCTTTTCCCGCTGTTGTATTTGACCGGCTATCACGTCGGGGGCGGACACTAAGTTTACTAGAGAGGTTTTAGGAGCTTATGGCGGAACATACTTCCGAACATCATATCGTCCCATTGAAGTATTATTTCGGCGTTTTCGCGCTGCTGATGGTGTTTACGGCCTTGACGGTCTGGGTCGCACAATTCGACCTTCCGGGTTTGTGGAACATCATCGTAGCCTTGACGGTTGCGTGCATCAAAGCCACGGCGGTGGTGTTGATTTTCATGCACGTCAAATGGAGTTCCAAGCTGACGCAGGTCATCATCATCGCCGGGCTGTTCTGGCTGGCGATTCTGTTGATTATGACGATGGCCGATTATCTGGTTCGCGGCGGCTGGGGAGTGCTGGGCGTCCAACCGAATTAACTGTTATCGCGTGTGTATGGCTCGCAGGAGCTTTTGATTGAGCGCCGTCTGAATCTGCTTTCAAACTGATTCGGACGGCGCATTTCTATTTTGTTATGACCTTGTCGCAAGCATTGTTGCTGTTCGGTTCCGCCGCCGTCGCCGGTGCGATCAATTCAGTCGCCGGCGGAGGCACGCTGGTCAGCTTTCCGACGCTGGTTTGGATGGGAGTGCCGGAAAACATAGCCAATGCAACCAATACGCTGGCGATGGCGCCCGGTTCGACCGGCAGCGCGATTGGGTATCGCCGTGAAGTGGCGGGCGCGCCGCGAAAGTATCTGTTGCTGTTGATTCCCAGCCTGATCGGCAGCATTGTCGGCGGCATTTTGCTTTACATCACTCCGCAGAAAATGTTCGCCGTGCTGGTTCCATACCTGATTATCTTCGCCACGACGTTGTTCATGTTGCAGGATCAAGTGCGCCGCTGGTTGCGCACCGAAGACAGCGCGGAAAAGGAAGCAACGACCGGTTGGTTGATCGGAGCGAGTTGCTATCAATTCGGCGTGGCCGTTTACGGAGGTTATTTCGGCGCAGGCATCGGAATTCTGATGCTGGCTGCGCTGGGCATGTTGGGCATGCGCGATATTCACCAGATGAACGGATTGAAGAATGTGTTCGGCACGTTGACCAACGGAGCCGCCGCCGTCTTTTTCATCTTTGTGGGAATGATTCACTGGCCTGCCGCCATTCTGATGTCCATCGGAGCCATTGTCGGCGGATACGGCGGCGCAGGTCTGGCGCGCAGGATGGGACAAACCGCCATTCGCCGTCTGGTCGTTCTGATCGGCTTTGCGATGGCGATTTCGCTGTTTTTCAAACGCTGAACGATTATGGCAATTGCGGCAATCACAGCAATGTACGCGAGCTTTTTGCTGGTCGGTTGGCTGGCCGCTCGCAAAGTCAAGGGCGGCACGGTGGAAGATTTGATCGTCGCCGGTCGTTCGATGCCGATCTGGATTGCCACGCTGACCATGACCGCCACCTGGGTGGATGGCGGGTATCTGCTCGGCACTGCCGAAGGCACATTCAAATCTTCGTTGTCGTTGGGCATTCAGGGCGGACTGTGTTTCGGAATCAGTTTGATTCTCGGTGGATTGTTTTTCGCACGGCGAATGCGCCAACTGGAATTCACCACGCTGATTGACCCCTTTGAAGTCCGATTCGGCAAACACTGGGCGGCGGTATTGTTCATCCCCGCCATGCTCGGCGAAGTGTTCTGGAGCGCCGAATTGCTGGCGGCGATTGGTTCGACCTTCGGCGTGTTGTTGAACATGAAATTGACGACCGCGATTTTGTTGTCGGCGATTGTCATCATCGCCTACACCATGGTTGGCGGAATGTGGTCGGTGGCTTATACCGATGCGTTCCAGCTTGGATTGGTCGTGTTGGGATTGGTTGTCGCTCTGCCGTTTATTTTTGCCGCTACCGATGGGTTCGATGTAAGTTGGTCGAATTACATGGCGGCGCGCGCCGAACGCGGTGGGTTTCTGCCGCCATTGCAACCGCGCGGAGAATTCTGGACTTCGCAATCCATCATTGGCTGGTGGGATGTCAGTTTGATGCTGATGTTTGGCGGCATTCCGTGGAATTGTTATTTCCAGCGAGTGCTTTCCTGCCAATCGCCGCGCAAAGCCCAACTCCATTCTTTGTTTGCCGGAGCATTGACGATCTTGCTGACCGTTCCGCCGTTGCTGCTCGGTGTGGCGGCGTTCAAATACAACTGGCCTTCGGAACTGCTTGCCCAATTGCAAGCTCATCCTTCTGAAACGTTGCCGATGCTGCTGAAACACGTTGCGCCTCCGGCAGTCGCGCTGCTCGGATTTGCCGCGATCATCGGAGCGGTGACTTCCAGTTTCAGCTCTTCGATTTTGTCTGCGGCTTCTATGATTAGCTGGAACGGCTGTTATCGGTTGTTGTGGCCGCAACTTTCGGTCGCGCAAATGAAGCGCGTCATTCGGTTTTCGATTGTGCTGCTGGGCGCGGGTGCGGTGGTCATGGCTTTGAAAGTCCAAAGCGTCCAGGCATTGTGGTTTTTCACCAGCGACCTGATTTTCGTGCTGCTGTTTCCGCAACTGGTGTTCGCTCTGTTCGATCCCAAAGCCAATCGTATCGGTTCGATCACGGCGTTTGGCGTTTCGCTGATTTTGCGTCTGGGCGGCGGAGAACCGCTGTTCGGATTGCCGCATTTTATTCCTTACCCGGAACTGTTCACCTCTAACCCGGCAAGCTGGTACGACGAAAGCGGCGCGCTGTTGTTTCCGTTCAAAACGCTGGCGGCGGCTGCCGGGTGCTTATTGCTGCCGATTGTGTCGCGGTTGACGGCAAAATGGAGTCCGCCAAAGCCGTTGTGTTAAGCTGCCAAGGCGAGGGAAAGATCATGCCTAAAACCAATCAAGCGTTAAAAGTAGCAATGGCCGCCGTCGAACAATTACCCAGGGAATTGCAGCGACGGTTGGCCGAACAAGTTTTGCGGACTGTGGCTTCGGATGAATTGTTGATTGTTCCACTCAAACGACTCGATGCCGTTGACAACGAGCGATTACAAGAGTTGATGGATAAAAACAATGATGGTTTGTTGACCAAATCCGAGCGTGTGGAATTGCAAAGGCTTGGAGCGGTTGTAGATCAAATGATGCTGGAAAACGCCAAATCACTGGCACGAATTGTACGGCCTGAGCTTTTTGATGAAAACGGCCAACTGATCGAAGCATCCGCTCAACCGACTTCCAGGCCGCGCACATCGGCCAGGAAAGCTTATAACCGAAAAGGCGCTTCAGCGTGAGGCGCAAGATTCCTTCATCCCTGGCGGCTTTGGTTACCTTAAGGGCAGGGCGACGTTGCGAGTATTGCCACGTTCCGCAACGACTGATCGGACAGGTTTTTCACTTTGACCACATCCATCCGCTATCAGCCGGGGAAAGACTCTGCCAGAAAATCTGTGTCTTGCCTGTCCGCATTGCAATACGGCCAAAAGCGATGCCACTGAAGGCACAGACCCAAAGACAGGCAGAATTGTACGGCTGTTCAACCCGCGTGCCGACAAGTGGGACAAACACTTTCGTTGGAACGATGACCGAGAGCAATTGATCCGGCGAACACCTGTTGGCCGAGCGACGATTGTCACCTTGAACATGAATGACGTTCTTTTGCAGGAAGCGCGTTTTTACTGGCGATTGGCTGGGGGCATTCCGTGAAGGCTGTAATGAAAAAAGAAAACATACTGGCCTGGTCGGTTCACCTTTACACTGCCTCCGGTTTGATTGCCGCAGCGGGAATGGCGTATTTCATCGTGCGCGGCGGCGCTGAATCGTTTCGTTGGGTGATTGCCTTGATGGTGATTGCCACGTTGATTGACGCGACGGACGGAACGTTGGCGCGACGCTTTCGTGTCCGGGAAGTCGTGCCGCAATTCGACGGGCGGCGTTTGGACGACATTGTTGATTTTCAAACTTACACCTCGCTGCCGCTGCTGTTCATCTGGCGAGCGGGAATTTTACCGGAGCATTTGAGTTGGTGGTTGTTGTTGCCGTTGCTGGCCAGCGCCTACGGTTTTTCTCAAGCCGACGCCAAAACCGAAGATCATTACTTTTTGGGTTTCCCTTCGTACTGGAATGTCGTGGCCATATATCTGTACTGGCTTGAATTTCCCGTCTGGCTTTCGCTGGGGCTGATTATAGGGCTGTCGTTGCTGACGTTCGTTCCTTCGTTGTATTTGTACACGTCTTACAAAGGGCCGTTCAGCCGATTGACGAATTGTCTATTGATTGTTTGGGCGGCGTTGCTGACGCTGATTTTAGCGAACGTGTATGCCGATCCGAAGCCATGGATTTGGTTGTCAGCAACGTTTCCGCTGTATTACTTCGCGTTGTCGTGGTGGATTACGTTGCGGCGATGGTTGAATTGAGTGGGACGAAAATCGGATTGCTCGACCCGGTTTTCCAGGCGGAGCAATCCGATTCCGGTTTTTGTCACGGCAGAATTCCGTGATGCGCCATGATGTCGTGGAAACGGTTGTAATGCCCCTGCCCGTATGTCACCAGCAGGTACGTCCCCATGTTCTCGAAGAACTGTTCGTAGCTTTGCAGATTCGACAGCGATTCGGCATACAACATGGCACGCATTCCGCGATCCGGGCTGTACACCAGCGCCTGGCAGGAATAAGGCGCGTTTTCATTGCACGACCGCCCGGAAATATATTCCCAGAAAGCCTGCATAATCGCGCCTTGATGGTAGCCATTGCTTTTGTTGCAGGGTTGCGAGCCATTGGCGGCAGGGCGCTCATTTTGAAAGTTGCGGATTTGCGAATCGTTGTTGATGCAGTTGCCGTGATGCACCATGCCGGGAACTCCGAAATCAGACATTTCACATGGAGCAGAAGTCGTCGAAAGCGTGTAGTTCAGACCGCCATAGAGCTTTTTGTAAAGATAGACCGCCGTCATATCCGCAATCGTTTCGGCCAGCGCTTCGGATTCATCCGGCGTGTTCTGTTGGCAGTTGTTCGTTACCAACCCCTTGCCCATGAAACCGTAGTTGGTGTGCAGGTCGTAATAATGCCCAAGCTCGTGAAAGATCACCCGTTCATCCGCCGTCGTCAGGCCCATTGCCGCAGTTTTGTAGCTGTTCGAGACATAAGGATGCTCGACCTGTTCCCACTCGCTTGAAAACGTCTGCGCGCCAATACAACCCACTGAGCCATTGCAATACGAACTGTTCACATTGGTGAAGATGGACAATGGCGCTTTGGTGAACACGCCGAAGGGAGCGTTCGGATGATGATCCCAGCCTTGAGAGGATTTCAAAGGGTCAGCGGCAGCCAGAGCCATAACCACTTTTTGATAAGCGTTTTGACTGCGGAATTGATCGCCCGCATTTCCGCCGGCTTCGTTGTTGGCCAGAAAATGCCCCCAATGCATCGGTGGGTTTGAACCTGGTATGAATTGTGTCGTCGTCCAGATGGTTGGCACGGCGTTGTGATTGCGTCGGAAATCATATACGGCTGCTCGTTCGTTGCCCAGACGCAACCGGCAGCCTCCGTTGAACAGAGGCAGACAGCCGCCATAAATCGAACCGGGCAAACCGGGAAAAGTCGTTTTGTTCGTGGTTGCCGGGTTGTCATCCATCACGTGCGCCATGACGTTGACAGGGTAATGATCGAATGGACTTTTATGCTGGTTGTCTGTCACGCCGAAAACCGCGCCGTTGACTGCGCTGACGATGACTGTTGCGGTGGTTTGATCGTTTTCAGTGATTTCGCTCTGGTAAGCCATGCTTCGCCGCGCGGGGACTGCCACCAGTTCTGTTTCCTTGATTGATGCGTTGTCCGACGCCGAAGCCTTGCGGGCGCGAAAGCCTGACAACAGCGCAGCGCCGGCTTTGTCGTCGCTCATTCGTTTTGACAGGCCACCGTAATTGACGCGCGGATCAAGCACCGTGCCTGCCATCGCCACTGCCCGTCCGTCATCTGTGACTGTCAGATGAATCGCTTCTTCAGTGCCGACAACCTTGTAGCCGCGATAGGTTTGCTCAAACCTGTAAACAGTCAGATTTTCAAACCGTGCAGGCGGGCGATTGCTGAGCCGCAATTCGTCGAGCACGCTTTCGTCCTTGATCGGATCGAGCTTCAGTAATTCGGTGTTGTTCATTACCCAGCGTTTGAACGATGCCAGCGGGTCGCCATCTTCGATCAGGAAAATTGCTCCATTTTCATTGACCAGATTGATGCCGTTCAACGCGCCGGTCGAAGTTTTATGAATTCGCGCGTGCGGACTTTCCTGCAGATTGGCAATGACGACCGCCGGTTTGACGGCGGCAGTGGCGGGCTGTTGTCGAAGTTTGGTGACAGCCAATCCGGCGACCAGCATCAAGCCGAGCAACGTGGCAGAGAAAAGTTTTCGGTGATTGTGTCTGAGCATAACGTCTCCTTTTTCCGGGCCGCATTGGGGTTAAAAAAAGCAGGGTGTTGTTTTTACGGCTTCGTTCAACGCCCAGCTTCGCCGACAATGGTCAGGTCAACAATCGCTTCTGTTCAGAAGCGATTGTTGTTGTTTGTGGCAGGGATAAGTTATCGGAAAGGAAGGTCGCCGGCAGTGAAAGCATTCACCTTGCTGCTGTGAGACGGCTCACAGCGGGTCAACCGCAGCGGCTGGCCAGAAAATGGCGGTTGTGAATTGTCCAGTAATGATTGCGAGTGGCTGAAAGAATCCCGCGCTCTTTGTAAGACACGACGATTTTGTTGACGCTTTCGCGCGTTGCGCCGATCAAACCAGCCAGGTCTTTTTGCGTCAGGCGAACCGGAATCGAAATGTTTCCATTGGATTCCGCCTGTCCGTATTTTTCAGCAAAGCCGATCAGTTGACGCGCGACGCGGCTTTCGATGTCGCCCGCAGCCAATAGCTGAATTTGTTCGTTGGCTTGTCGCAATCGGGCGGAAAGCAGACAGGCCAGGTTATGGCTCAATTTCGGCGTGATCGCCAAAAAACGTTTGAAAGTGGCACAATCCATCCAGAGCAGTTCCGATTCTTCCAACGTTGTCACACTGGCCGAACGATGTTGCTGATCCAGCGCGCTCATTTCTCCCACGCTTTCGCCAGGGCCAAGTATTGAAATGATGACTTCGCAACCGTCGGCCTGTTCGATATGAACTTTGACCGCGCCGCTTCGGATGAAATAAACGGCTTCGCCCGACTGGTCGGCATTCATCAGGGTTGAGCCTGCCGAAAAGGTTTTTCGATAGAGCCGTTCGCTGATGGCGAGCAAGTCAGCGTTCGGGACTTCCCGAAACAATTTGATTTTCGTCAACTCGGTCAGGTCGAATTTCGCCAGCAGATTCATTTTTAACACGTTGAACGTTTCCTCCTCTGAAAATGTCCGACAAGCTGCCAGCTTGTCGTGGTCTCGATTTGACGCTTGTTAGGGTCAACGACAAGCTGGCAGCTTGTCGGACAGTCGGGCGCAGCCGTTTTCATCGTTTCAGGGCGTTGTCGCAAACGACATGTCAGACTCCTTCGTTTTCAGACGGTCACAATGGCAGTTGTTGATTAACGCGACAGTTGCGAGTAAAAACTGGCACACACCGAAAAAAATTATTGCTCCCCCAAAACCCAACCAGGCTGAGCTTATGGATTCGCCGTTTACAAACGACACCAATCAGATCACACGGCAGTTGATTGCCTGGAGCAATGGCGACCAGACGGCAATGGATCAACTGATTCCAGTTGTGTATCAGGAATTGCGTCGAATGGCTGACCGGTTTTTGCGTCACGAATCCGCCGGACACACTTTGCAACCGACGGCGCTGGTTCACGAAGCGTGGTTGCGATTGATTGATCAAACGCGCGTCAACTGGCAAAACCGGGCGCAGTTTTTCGGAGTCGCCGCGCAAATGATGCGCCGCATTCTGGTGGATCACGCCAAATCCAAACACCGCGAAAAACGCGGAGGCGATGCCGTCAAATTATCGCTGGACGATGTCGTCATTTTGTCGCAGGAACGCGCGGCGGATTTGATTGCGCTGGACGAAGCGCTGGACGCGCTGGGCAATTTCGACCAGCGAAAATGCAGTGTCGTCGAGTTGCGATATTTCGGCGGGCTGAGCGTGGAAGAAACCGCTGAAGTCCTGAGCGTTTCGCCGGACACGGTGATGCGCGATTGGAAGCTGGCCAAAGCATGGTTGTATCAGCGGCTTGGCGAAGGGAAGTAATGGAAATGATTCCTGAACGCTGGCATCAAATCGAACGCCTGTTTCATTCCGCGCTGGAATATCCGCCAGAACAACGCGCAGCGTTTCTGGACAACGTTTGTGAAGGCGATTCGGCATTGCGCAAAGAAGTCGCCGGATTGCTGGCTTCATACGAAGATGCAGGTGAATTCATCGAACAGCCGCTGGCGGAATCTTCTTTGCCAGCCAAACCCGCCCCGCCGGAATCCATCATCGGAACGCGCGTCGGCAATTATCAAGTTTTATCGTTGGTCGGCGCGGGAGGAATGGGCGAAGTTTATCTGGCGCGCGACGAGCGATTGAACAGGCAAATCGCGCTGAAGTTTTTGCCCGCACATTTTTCCACTGCTGCCAGTTTGGTCGAACGGTTCACGCACGAAGCCCGCGCGGCTTCGGCGTTGAATCATCCGAACATCATCACCATTCACGACATCGGCCAGGAAGCCGGACGGCATTTCATTGCCATGGAATTTGTCGAGGGCCAAACGCTGCGCGAAAGGCTCAAAGACGGTAGTTTGGAACTGCGCGAAACGCTGAAAATCGCCACGCAGATTGCCAGCGCGCTGGCCGCTGCGCATGACGCCGGAATCGTTCACAAAGACATCAAGCCCGAAAACATCATTGTGCGAGCGGACGGACTGGCCAAACTGCTGGATTTCGGATTGGCTGTTTCTGTCGGAGAAACAGATGCGGGAATTTTGATGGGAACTCCGGGGTATTCATCGCCTGAACAGGCGCGCGGCGAACCGACCGATCATCGAACGGATATTTTCAGTTTCGGCGTTGTGCTATACGAAATGCTCGACGGTCGCAAACCTTCGACGGAACGAAGGGCTGATCTGCCGTATGAGATGGAACGCATCGTCAATCGCGCGCTGGCCGAAACTACGGCTCAGCGATATCAAACCACCAGCGAACTGCATAGGGATTTGCGACGCCAGTTGCGCCGAATCGAAGCGATGTTTGAAAGCGGCGTGATGACGCCGGTTCAACTTCAGTCTCCCCGAACACGCAAGATCAAAGCGGCTTGGGCGCTGGCTTTGTTGGCTGTGTGCATCGGCGTCTGGTTTATCTGGCGAGCCAGTCAGTCCGGCTCGAATGAACGCTCTTCGCCCTGGATCAACGCCAAGCCGACTCGATTGACTGGATTTTCCGGTAACGAGTTTTTTCCTTCGGTTGCGCCTGACGGGCAGAGTTTTGTGTACAGCCGTGCGCTGGGCCAGCAATTCGACATCTTTCTTCAACGCATTGGGGAATCGCATGCTCGCAATTTGACTGAAGGTTCGGAAGTGAACGATTGGATGGCGGCGTTTTCGCCAGACGGGACGCGCATCGCCTTTCGCTCTGACCGCAACGGCGGAGGCATTTTCGTGATGGAGGCCAATGGCGGCAATTTGAAACAAGTCACCGATGAAGGCCATAACCCTTCCTGGGCGCCGAACGGCGAAGAAATCGTTTATGCCACCAGCCCTGCCAACAGCCCTCACTCGCGCAGCTTTTCTCGCAGCCAGTTATGTGTAATCAATATGGCGACTGGCAAGAAACGAAAAATAAACATCGGCGCAGATGGCGACGCTGTCCAACCTGCGTGGTCGCCTGACGGAACGCGCATAGCGTTTTGGGGATTGCGGGGAACTCATCGCGACATCTGGACGGTTGCGGCTGGCGGAGGTCAGCCCGTTGCCGTCACCAATGACGAGGCGACAGATTGGAATCCGGTTTGGTCGCCTGACGGCAAATATCTGTATTTTGCCAGCGACCGGCAAGGTTCAATGCAGTTTTGGCGCGTTCTGATCAATCAAACGACCGGCGAAGTCCTGGGTGAACGCGAAGCCGTGACCGGTTCGGCATCCGAAAGCTGGCATCCGAGTTTGTCGCGCGACGGCAACCGGCTGGTTTATGTGAACTATCTGGTTAAAGAGAGTTTTTATCGCGTGACGTTCGACCCGCAAAAAGAAACGGCGCTGGCCGATACGTTGATTCCAGTCACAGGCGGCGAACGGCGTGTGACCGCTCCACAACTCTCTCCTGACGGCGAATGGCTGGCCTATTACACCTTCGGCAGCCCGCAAGAAGACATCTTCGTGATGAAGAAAGACGGTTCGGAGCCGCGGCAACTGACCAATGACCACCATCGAGAACGTGTGCCGCGTTGGTCGCCGGACGGCAAACGATTGGCGTTTTATTCCGACCGCAGCGGCCATTACGAAATCTGGACGATCAATGCCGATGGCAGTGGATTGCAACAACTGACTCGCTGGCCAGAGAAAAGCAACTATTACCCAATCTGGTCGCCCGACAGAAATCTGCTGGCGTTTTATAAAGCCGGGATCAACACATTTTTGATCGAACCCGACAAATCGTGGAGCGAGCAAACACCGGAAGCATTGCCGCCTGTGCCGGGCGGAGGGCATCTGTCGGTGTGGTCGTGGTCACCCAACGGAGACATGCTGGCTGGGCATCTGGTCTTGCCAAACGGAAAGTATGCGGGCTTGATGACGTATTCGCTGGCTTCGCAACAATATGAACCCATTACCACGTTCGGTGTTGACCCGATCTGGCTGAGCGACAATCGCCGCTTGCTGTTTTTCAACAACTACCGACTTTATCTGGTGGACAGATTGAAAAAGACGCCCACGCAGATATTGTCGCTCGATCCGCAGCGAATCCAATTGGCGACGATTTCGCCTGACGACCGGCACATTTACTTGAGCGTGATTTCGCCGGAATCGGATATTCAAATGCTGACTTTGGATTGAATAAACGCATAAAACTTTTCGACGATTTCAACACAATCATTAATCGGAGGACATCACCTTGGGACCATTGAAAGGCATTCGCATTGTGGAATTGGCAGGCATCGGACCGGGGCCGTTTTGCGCAATGATGCTGGCGGATATGGGCGCGGAAATCATTCGCGTTGCCCGCAAAGATGCCAAAGACCCGCGCGGGAAATTTAACGTCTTGCACCGCGGACGGCCTGCGGTCGGCGTGGATTTGAAACAGCCTGAAGGCGTCGAAGCGGTGTTGCGGTTGATCGAACAGGCCGATGCCTTGATCGAAGGTTTTCGTCCAGGCGTGATGGAAAAACTGGGTTTGGGGCCTGATGTGTGTCTGGCGCGCAATCCTAAACTGGTGTTCGGGCGGATGACGGGTTGGGGACAGCACGGCACGCTGGCGACAGCAGCAGGTCACGACATCAATTACATTGCATTGAGCGGCGCTTTGCACGCTATTGGCAATCGTGGCGGCAAACCGGTTCCACCGTTGAATCTGGTGGGTGATTTCGGCGGCGGAGGCATGATGCTGGCGTTCGGTATCGTCTGCGCGTTGTTGGAAGCGCGCCAATCCGGCAAAGGGCAGGTCGTGGACGCAGCAATGACCGACGGAGCGGCTTCGTTGATGGCGATCATTTACGGGTTGAAGGCAATGGGAACCTGGACGAACGAACGAGGCACCAACATGCTGGATGGCGGCGCGCATTTTTATGGCACCTATGAATGCAGCGATGGAAAGTTTGTCGCCATCGGTTCGATCGAACCGCAGTTTTATGCGTTGCTGTTGCAGATGACCGGACTGGACGACCCGGCTCCGGCGGCGCAGATGGACAAATCGCGCTGGCCGGAATTGCAGCAAAAGCTGGCGGCGATCTTCAAAACCAAAACGCGCGACGAATGGTGTTCGCTGATGGAAGGCACGGATGTTTGTTTTGCGCCCGTGCTGGATTTGGACGAAGCGCCAAAACATCCGCACAACGTCGCGCGGCAAACCTTTGTCGAACTCAACGGCGTCACGCAACCTGCGCCTGCTCCGCGATTCAGCCGCACAGCTCCGGCGATTCAAAGCGTAGCCAATCCTCCGGACGAGGTCTGGACAGATTGGGGGTTCAGCCTGCAGGAAATCGCTGCGTTGAAATCAAGCGGCGTGATTTAGCAGCAGGAATTCCCGGTGAAGGGCTTCATCACAACCCGCTCACACTAACCTTGGC
>ERZ1066125.35-NODE-35-length-134571-cov-38.880869_pt1 | contig 134571 bp, 111 predicted proteins | sample MGYA00382772_ERZ1066125 | MGnify/ENA primary metagenome ERZ1066125 (study PRJEB33369, sample SAMEA5778355) | biofilm metagenome | biome: Industrial cooling water; feature: Water cooling tower basin; material: Biofilm | place: United Arab Emirates | collected... | reverse complement strand
AGAATTGACGAAGGCGAAACTACGAATCTAGATGTGCTGCGTCGGACGCTTACGAACTTTCTTGGCGCCGCAGGCGCCTGCGCGCGTTGGCTTCGCGCCGAAATCCACTCTCCACGAATCGCCGCGGCGACCAGAATCCGGCGTCAGCGGCGATCACGCGCTTGCAAAGAGCAATCGATGGATGTCCGGGATGATTGTCCAACATATCGCGGCATCCCGAACTCGATCTTCGAGACGGGACGATTTTGGCTCAAACAACCAACTTTCAAGCAAGAGCTAACAGTAGATCAGGTGTTGACAGGAGGCGTCCATACGTGTCCCGGATCGGAGTGGTCCCGGACTGAGCTCGCGGACTGATGCCTACGTCGCATTTAGGCCGCAAGGACCGCTAGACGGCTCTTGGCTCACAATTCGATGGATGTCCTATTCTGTTGTTGCTCGAATGAAAGGTATCTATCTTCCACCAAAATTGGTTCTTGTAGTGAATCAATCGACATTTCCTCGATCGCGTCGATGAGTTCGTCGTCTGGCTCCAATCTATCGGAGAGTTTGATTCGAAGCATGCCACGAACGAATAATGCAGCTGCCTCATTAGCTTCCACTACATAATCGTTGTGGTTACTGTAACTGCCTCCGCGACGCTCAATGTCCTCAACGTCCCATTTCGGCACATAGTAAGTGATATTAAAGTCGCCCTCCCCGGAAAAAGGTACCAGATAAACTGAGTCCCCATGATATGCAGCACCGCCCCAATCAAACTCAATTTTATTCAGACTTCCAAACATGTAGATGAACGCCTCTCGGTCATCGCCGGGGATACTTGGCGAGCTAAAGCTCGTGCTCGCCAACCCTTCGCCGCCGTGCTCCGCTACAAATTCTGCCAGTGGGTTTGGCAGCACAGATGCAAGCTGCTCTAGAGATCGCAACAAGTTCGTCACCCGTTCCGCAGCTTCTCGCTCAGTGATAATTGCTTGAATATTAGCCGACGCAATAAGACCATTTATGTCAGTGTAGTGAGTGATATTTCGGACGCCGCCAACTTTGCTCGAAAGATTTTTGTCATTGCATACGAAGACAATCGGCTCGTCTTCAGCGGCATGGAGCAAAATCTGATAGATCATCGCATCGGGAATGTCGTCGCGCGCTTTTGCGGACTTGAATGGCGGACCACCGGAGAAGTAATTGTCCATCGCAGCAAGAGCTTGCGCTCCAGTTAGCGCGAGTTCCTTCACCCCACACTCCGCGAGCCATTCGCTAAAATTCAACTTATGCGAATTAATGACTTCCTGTCTTCGTGACTTAAACTCTCCGAGCAAGTCGTCAAGCTTTGCGCGAAGATCGCCAGGAATCGGGCCGCGGGCCAAATGTTTGCCCGACTTTTCGAAGCCAGCCACAATTTCCGCGGCATCGCCGTCAAGTTGGGTTTCGAACTCGCGCTTGACAACGTGCGGAATCATCACCTTCACATTACAGCTCTTGCACAAGTCGCCAAGAGTCTTGAATCCCTGTCCCAATCGGAACTTATCGCTCCTGTACACACTGGTATCGAGAACAACTTTAATTGGCATTTGTCCTTCAAATCCCGAGCTTGTGGAAAAAGATGCTATTTCGAAGATTCGAGTCTCTTAATAGCTTGTCCCAACTCAATACCTCGATGTATAGATTAATATTCTCGTTCCACTGAAACCACCCAAGTCGGTCGGGCATCGGCTTGAAATTTTTCTCACGAACTAACCACGACTCGACTTTGGGAGTGATATCACATATCACATAGCCGTAAAAAGGTGTGTTGTCGGCGACGCGAATCTGTCGACCTTGAGGTGTCGTATACTTGCCATCGCGTATGCGATTTGCGTACCGAATTAATTGCTGGACAGGATCTTCATTTGACGATGGGTTTACAAAATCGTCTCGCTGTGGTCGCTTTAGTTCGAAGATCGTCACGGGATTGCTAGGCTCGTTCTCTTCCCGAAACAGCACTTGCCGGTCATATACAATCAAGTCGGGTCGTTCTGGATCAATTTTCTCTAGGGGCCTATCCGATGAAACATAACTCGAGAAATTGAGCCGTTCGTCAATAATCCAAAGATTGTGATCTTCGAACGGTGTTTTCTCGGTGTCTCCCTTTCTTGGGAAAATAATGTCATGCACAAGTCCTTCAGACGAATACTTGCCATCAGCATTCACTTCTAAGCTTCTCTTCAAAAGTGATAGGATATTTTTGCGAAGAGAAATATAATGAACAAGATCGTTCTTGCTAGTTCCAGAGATTGACGCAACAACTTCCTCCACCTTCTGCTGAAGGTCGGCAATGTTTGAGGACGCCAATATTTGATTGATTGATTTCTTTATTTTCACTTCTTCCTGAAACTTGTGACTCTGTAAGAATATCTCAACCTCCTCCTCATTCGCGTTATATGATAAATTTGATAGGTTAACTGTCGGCAGAATGGATTTGTGCCACGGCGCTTGTTCATCCGCGTATTTCTGGACGCGTATTCTCTTCTTCTCTTGTCGCGCTGAGATCTGGGAGCCCAGTGCAGAGTTCGCAATACGAGAAGCCTCGGCTTCGATTTGAGATTGAGATATTCCTAGCAGAGTGTCGCTGTCAGCTGAAAAATCGAATCCAGCGCGCTCAAGGGAAACGTTGCGGTCGAGATATTGACCGAAGACGTATGCCTTTAAGATGTAATTCTTATCAGAATCACTTGCATCCTCAGCCTTGTCGTAAAACTCATCTATGAACTCAGGGATATACTTATGTATCGGATTTCCGGTTACCTCCCTTCGGTGAGCTACGAGGCTGATTCGACTCTTGTGGTTTCGAGGAGCGTATATTTTAAACACTCGAACGCTGAACATTTCCGGCCCCGCAAGGCTTTCAAGAGTAAAGCTGCTGTCATTTACTGTTATCTCCCGAATCCCACCGGATATTTCATTGTTCAAGAAATCGTTCAAAACGAGCTCGGTGTCGTCCGCATCTACCACAGAAATCCGGGGTGGAGAATAGTCTTGGGTAATAAAGTACGGAAGCAGTTTTTCGGTCAGGGTTCGCGCAAAGGTGCCGAGTCGCTTCTCAATACTCTTCCCTTTTCTGACTTCGGAAAGTTCCACGATCGTTCCCGGCTCTCTTGTTGGGATTTGTTCGATCTTTTCGCCTACGATTATTTCTTGCTCTTTTCCCATCCGAAACGTGCGCCGGTGCGTCGATTCTTTGTCGATGTAAACACTATCCACTCGCAGATCTTCAAAATACTTGAGGCAGATAAAGCGCCCGAATCCCTTCCCGCCTTCAGCCAATTTAAGGTCCGTGTATAGTGTGTCGAACGAATTTCGATTCACATCATTGAAGCCGACACCGTCGTCTTCCACACGTATCGAACTTATTTCTGGAAGAGATCCATCCATATCAGGCTGACCTTGGCGAGTCAGCATAATTCTAACTCGTCCAAGATGACCTCGCGCATCAATTGCCTGAATTGCGTTTACGACGACTTCAACAATTGGAGTGTAGATTGTGGTCTGCGCCTTAATATTCTCGACTGCTCGGCGAATATTTACGTTACTCATGTTCTGCTCAATAAGGGGTGATGGAAATTCCAAGCTGCTCGGAACTCGACATATTTCTCCGATACCCCCCGTCGACCGGATCAGCTCGATGGAAGTCGTGATCTCCCCTCCATGATCCTTCGGCCGATAGGTATTCGCGCCGATCAGCGGCAGCGAGTCGTCGTGCTTCTTCTGCTGGTAGTAAAGCGACTCTTCCTGGATCTTGCGGCGTTGGTGCATGGTGTCCATAGCGCCCAACACACCGCGGCGCTCGATCAGGTCCGTCAGCGCATCGACGATGAAACTGCCCTGCCAGGGGTTCTCGCAGAAATCCAAGCCGAGCTCGCGGTTGATGATGAGCTGGGCGCATTCGGTGTTGAAGATGCAGGTGTTCTCCGCCTGATCTTTCTTGAGGATGTCGGCCTGCACGGTGCCGCGCACGGTTTTCAGCGTGTGCGCGTTGATGCGCGCGTAGGTGGCGGCCGGCGCGGCGATCTTTGGAACCTCTTGGTGGCTCAGGGAAGACACGAGAATGTCAGGATCCAAGTTTTCAAAAGCCTAGCACCAGCTGTGATCGACTGCACCGGGCGTCGGTCCATTCCGCGCGGCGGCTTCTGGCACCTGGGAGGAAATCCGGGATATCCATCACCTGGACGAGCTGGTCATAGAAAACCAGTTTCGACGCGTTGAGAAGAGCGTCCGCGATGTCGAGCTTTCGGCCAGGGAACATTGACGCCCATCGATACACCGCGACCCCCGATTGCGCAGCTGCCTACGCAGCGTGATACACCATAGTCCCAACCTCGTACGCCCAAACAATCTCGCAAACTCTCACAGAACCCCTGCAGTCAGAATCTGCGAGATTTCCCCCTCTACCAGCCCACCCCAATCCCTGCCACGCTCCCCACACCTCAGTCGCGTGAAGGAAGGAGCCGCTATGCCCACCCGCCCAACGCTGCTCGGAGTCGTAGCGCTGCTCTGCGCGGCGTGTTCGCCTCAATCGGACGCACCCGCGCCCGCTTCTGCACCACTAGAAACCACGCCGCCCCCGTACACTCCAACCGCGGTGTTCTGCGCTGATCCATCGATTAACACCTTGTGCTCGGTGATCCCATCGTTCATTGGCGCTGATCCGGAATTGCAGAACTTCAACGGCTATCAAGGCCTCAGCAACGATGTGACGAGCGCGGCGAACGATGCGCAGTCGCCGTTCGATAACATGTCGTGGCAGATGTTTTTGGCGCTGAACTGGCAGGCGAATCAGCCGGGTGGCGATCCGGCCACGGGTTTAAGTGGCAAGGGGCAGGTGGTGTGGCAGACCTACGCGCGTCCGGAGGATGTGTTTGGCGGATCGACCGGGCAGTGCCCGAATCCGAATAACCTGCCGCGCTTCAACATCATCGCCAAGTCCGGGGCGCAGGGTTCGCGGGATGAGGAGTTCATCCAGGCCACGGGTCAGCCGCTGATCGACGTCAACGGCAACTGGACTTTGTTCGAGCGGCGCCTCAATGGTGTTGAGCAGAATTACATCACCACGCACGGTCTCAACACCTATGACGGCCAACAGGCCTTTGCGCAGGGCGGCGGCAAGGTGCTGTTTACGCCGGGCGATTCGACGTCCACCAATGGCGCCGTTGGCGCGATTGAGATGAAAGCTTCGTGGCGCATCGTCAGTGCCAGCGAAGCGCCCAATTACTTCACCATCCCGGCGCTGATCGATGTCGAAGGGCAGTACGTGAGCGGCGGGCAGCCGCTGTGTGCGGAGGTCACTTTGGGATTGGTGGGTCTGCACATCATCCAGGCGAACGTGCAGCTGGGTGCGCTGCAGCCAAAGTTCATCTGGGCCTCGTTCGAGCACGTCGGCAATGCGCCCACGGCGGCGAATGCGTGCGATCCGGTGGATAACAACTGCTACACCAACATCGCGAACAACAACTGCCCGGCGCCGGCTAACGCGGGTAACTTCTCGTTCTACCAAGCCGCGTGCAGCGCTTTGCCGGTGAACACGCCGCCGCAGCTCGGCAGCGGGCAAACCGCGTTCTTGTGGCAGAGCCAGCCGCCGTATGCGGGCGCGTACACCACCAGCAGCGGCAGCACGCAATGCGGCACGCAAGTGTCGCGCTGCTGGGATATCTACGACCTCACTCAAGACCTCAACAGCGCCTGGCAGCAGCAGCTAAGCGCGATCGGCTCGGTGTTCGCCAACTACCAACTGATCGGCACCAACTGGGGCGGGAGCATCGAGCCCGAGCCGGGCAAACTCGACAACCAATCGGTGCCCGCGTTCCTGGGCAACTCGACGATGGAAACCTACATCCAGTCGAATCCGAAATTCGGGAACTGCGTGGATTGCCATGCCGGCGCAACGTTGGCGTACACCTCCACCGACAGCCAGGGCAAGACGGTGACGTACGACGCGAACTTCAGCTTTTTGCTGGGACTGGCAACGCCGCTGGCGTGTACCGACGTGAATGCCGGACCGATCTGGAACAACAGCGAAGCCGCCACGATTTGCCCCGGCGTGTGTGCGACGCAAGAAGATCAGTGGAATGGGCAGTGGACGACGACGCAGCCGGGCGCGATGTCGGTGTGTGGGTGTTGCGAGTGAGGCGTGCGCGCGGCGGAGAGAGGAAATCCGATCAGGATTTTGCTCAACAACGCTTAGCGCTGGAAAAGCCACCCTCTCCCCAGCCCTCCCCCGCCAGCGGGGGAGGGAGCTGACTTCGCTTCGTAGGAAGAATAAAGGGAACTCGATCAGGCTTTAGCCCAACAACACGGAGCGCTGGAAAGCCACCCTCTCCCCAGCCATCCCCCGCCAGCGGGGGAGGGAGCTGACTTTGCTTCGTAGGAAGAAAAAGGACACTCGATCGGGCTTTAGCCAGACAACCCGGAGCGCTGGAAAAGCCACTCTCTCCCCAGCCCTCAGCCGCCGGCGGGGGAGGGGGCTGACGTCGCTTCGTAAGTTGCGCGGCGCTTGTTCTTCGGCTCTCTCAGTAGTCGACTACCAGATCAGATCGTCCGGAACCACAAAACGTTTGTAGTGTTCGTCCTCATCGGCATCGCTCTTCGCCGCTGGCTTGCCGTGATCGAGCGTAATCGCGCCGCCGCGCTCGTACACCATCGCTGCGGCTGCGCTGGGCAAAAGCGCGTAGCCGGAATCGTGCGGAGCGATGACCAGTGCGCCGTTGGCCAACAGCTTGCGCTGCTGCTCGCTCACCAGAATTTCTTTGATCTTGCCGCCATCGACGAAGCGATAGGGCAACTCGCCCTGCGGCGCGACTTTGTGTGTCTCGACGATGACCCGCACTTGCGCGCGCAATTCCTGTTCGCGCGCCTTCGCATTGCGTTCGGCGGCCAACGCTCGATCGCGCTCGGCGCGCTCGGCGAGCAATTTGTCGGCATCGATTTTCTGCGCGGGCGGCGCCTTGCCATCGCGCTGCCGCTCCAGCGCGCGGGCGGCCGCGTCGACTTGCTGCTTCTTGGCGAGGCCTGCCTTTAGCAGTTGCTCTTGGAGAGGATTTCGCATGGACACTGTGCTTCTCGTTTCAATCGCGCCAGAGTTTTCCATTGTAGGGCACGACTGCAACCCGTTCTAACGTGGCGGGAAGTCCTGCTGGCGCGCTGACCGGCTGCCGTGATCGGCGTAGCCCAAGTGCGCGCCGAACGGACGTTCGGCGCGCTGGTGTTCCGTGATTCCCTCGAATTACTTCCGCGTCTTTCGACCCGCGGTGCTACTGGTGGTGGCCGAAGAAGCGCGATGTCTCCGACTCAGCGCTCGCCCAGCAATCCCAACATGAACGCGTAGTCCTCGGCGGTTTCTTCCAGGCGGTTGAAACGCCCGGAGCGACCGCCGTGGCCGGCTTCCATATTGACTTTGAACAGCAGCGGATTGCTGTCGGTCTTCATCTCGCGCAGGCGCGCCACCCATTTCGCCGGCTCGAAGTACTGCACCTGGCTGTCGTGCAAACCGGTGGTGACGAGCATCGCCGGATACGCCTGGGCTTTGACCTGATCGTACGGAGAATACGACAGCATGTAGTCGTAGTAGGTCTTGTCCGTCGGGTTGCCCCACTCGTCGAATTCGCCCGTGGTCAGCGGCAAGGAAGTGTCGAGCATGGTGGTGACGACATCGACGAAGGCGACGTGGGCGATGATGCCGCGATAGCGATCCGGCGCCTGATTGACGACCGCACCCATCAGCAAACCGCCAGCGCTGCCGCCAAGTGCGAATACCTTGTCCTTTGCCGCATAACGTTCGGCGACGAGGAAGTCGGTGACGTCGATGAAGTCGTTAAAGCTGTTCTTTTTCTTCAAGAGCTTGCCGTCTTCGTACCATTGCCGGCCCATTTCCTGGCCGCCGCGGACCGCGGCAATGGCGAATACGAAGCCGCGATCGAGCAGGCTCACCACCGAGGAGCGAAACGACGGATCCTGACTGATGCCGTAGGAACCGTAACCTTGCTGGAACAGCGGCGCGCTGCCGTCGCGCGCGGTGTTCTTGTGATACACCAACCACACCGGCACCTTAGCGCCGTCGCGCGCGGGCGCGAACACATATTCGGTGACGTAGTTTTCCGGCTTGAAGTCACCGAGCACGGGCTCGCGCTTGAGCAGGGTGCGTTCGCCGGTGGCGAAGTCCAATTCGTACACCGTTGGCGGCGTCGTCAGCGACGTGTAGCTGTAGCGCAACTTGCCGCTGTCCAGGTGAGCGGTGCCGATGGGGCTCATCACGTAGGCCGGCTCATCGGCGGCCAGCAACTCGCCCTCGCCACCGGTGAACGGCAGGACGCGGATCTTGCGCAAACCACCCGTGCGCTCGTTGACCGCAATTCGATCGGCGAAAATTTCAACACCCTGCACCAGCGCATCGTCGCGGTGCGCAAGCAGCGGCTTGAACGTGGCCGGATCGCCCGGCACCACGGGCGGTGCGGTCAGCACTTCGAAGTTCTTGCCACCTTTGTTGCTGCGAATCACAAAACGCTCGCCGGCGTCGTCAACCTGATACTCATGGCCGCGCTCGCGCGGCAAATAGACCTGGAAGTTCGCGCGCGGGTCTGAGGCCAAACCCATGCGCATCTCAGTGGTCAATGTGGAGCCGGAATAAATCGCCAGATAGCGATCGTTTTTGGTGCGGAAGATGGTGGTGTAGAAGGTGTTGTCCTTTTCTTCGTACACCGTCTCCGCCTCGGCGTACGGGTTGCCGAGCGTGTGCCGCTTGATACGGAACGGCAGCAGCGTGGTCTTGTCTTTCTCGACCAGGTACACAACCTTCGGATCGTCGGCGAAGACGATCGACGCTTCGACATCCTCGATCACATCCGGCAACCACTCACCGCTCGCCATGTTTTTGAAGCGCACCGTGTACTCGCGACGCCCGACGGTGTCCTCAGCGACCGCCATCAGGGTACCGTCTTCGCTGAACACGACGTTCGCGGCCTGATAATAATCGTGACCTTCAGCGCGCTCGTTGCCGTTGAGCGTGATTTCTTCGGGCGCATCCATGCTGCCTTTGCGGCGCGCGAAAATCGGATACTGCCGGCCGGTTTCGAACCGCGTGTAGTACCAGTAACCGTCTTCGAATTCCGGCACCGACGAGTCGTCTTCTTTGATGCGGGCGCGCATCTCCTGGAACAGCGTGTCCTTGAGCGGCACCAACGGCGCGAAGCGGGCTTCGAAATAAGCGTCTTCGGCGCGCAGATGGTCGAGCACTTCCGGTTTGCTGCGGGTGTCGTCGCGCAGCCAGTGATACGGATCGATCCGATCGCCTGCGGGAGACTTCACTGTAAAGTCGACACGTTTGGCGACCGGCGGAGCGATCGCAGGCGCGGGCAGCACAGCGGACGTATCGGGCGGCAGCGCTGGCGCCACTTGGGCCGTTGGCGCCTGCACCGCTGGCGCGGGCGGTGTCGACGGCTCACAGCCGGCCAGCAATGCGATCAGCAGCGCGTACGAAAGTGGCTTCATCATGGCGTTTATCGGGTCGAAAAGAGCGCGCGAGCATATCGCCGCGAACGGCTGCCCGAATGTGTCATCGGTCCTATGTTTTTGCCAGCAGCCGCAGCGCCGCGACCAGCGTTCCCGCGAGCGCAAACGCGGCGGCGGCTGCGACGCCAAAGTGCGTCCACAGCAGGCCGATGACGATGCCGCCGGGCAGCGCGACCAGGGCGACAGCGGCGTGATACGCACCCAAGCTGGCTGCGCGCTGCGAGCGCGGCGCTTGATCGGTGATCCACGCGCGCTGGGTTGCGTCGACGCACGCCTCGGCGATTCCGTACAGTGCGAATACGGCGAACAGCCAGACACCGCCCAGGCTCGCCAGCAGCACCATCGCACTCGCATACAGCGCGTAACCGGCGAGCAGCACCGGTCGGCGCCCGGTGCGATCGGAAGTGCGTCCGGCCAGTGGGCTGAGCAGCGTGTAGACCAATTGGTACAGCGCAAAGCCGAGCAAAATGCGCTCATCGGACAGGCCGACGTCGCCACCGGCGAGAATCAGGAACGCAAAGCTCATATGGCCGAAGGCAAACGCGCCGCACGCCCAGACCGCGCGCTTCACGTTTGCCGGCAGCGGCTCACTCGGGGCAGGCTCTCTGTGATTCGCCAGCGGCGACAGCCGCGGTGTTTCGCGCAAGCCGAAGGTGAGCAGCACGGCCAGCAGTGCTGGGATCAATGCGAGAGCAAAGAGTTCTCGATAATCGAAACTTGCGATCAGCAGCCACACCGTCAGTGCGCCCAGACAGCCGCCCGCGCCGTCCATCGCGCGCTGCCAGCCGAAGGCCGCGCCACGCTGGTCCGCCGGCACCTCGTCGGCGATCAGCGCATCGCGCGGCGCCGAGCGTATGCCTTTGCCAACGCGCTCGATGACCCGCGCGCTCAGTACCAACAGCCAGGTGATGGCCGGCAGGAACAGCAGCTTGGAGAACGCCGACAACGCATAGCCGATAACCACCATCGGTTTGCGCCTGCCGAGCCGGTCGGACAGCCGTCCGGCGTAGAGTTTCAGTGCGGCGGCCAAGGTTTCCGCTGCACCTTCGATCAAACCCACTACCGTCGGCGCCGCGCCGAGCACGCGCGTCAGATGCAGCGGCAGCAACGGGAAAATCATGTTGCTTGAGAAATCGGTCAGGAAACTTATCCAGCCCGAAAGCGTGAGGTTTCGCGAGCGCGCCATGTAGCATTCCCGGCCACTGATATCCGCTAGGATGCGCCGATGCGCTTGCGAATTGTTGCTCCATGGCTGTTGCTATGTATGTCCGGCTGCGCCACCGGCGAGCCGACGGTGGTGTTGCGTGGCGAGACCTTCACGGTCGAAATTGCGGACGATCCCAAAGAACAGGCTCGCGGACTGATGTTCCGCGATTCGATGCCGGCGGACCGCGGCATGTTGTTCTTGTTTGATAGCGAAGAGCCGCAGGCGTTCTGGATGATGAACACCAAGATCCCGCTCGATATCTTGTACTTCGATTCGAGCTGGACGCTCGTTGGCTGGAGCCTCAATACGCCGCCCTGCGCGCAGGGTTCGCAGTTCAAGCAGTGTCCGAGCTATCCGAGTGGCGCTCCGGCGCGATACGTGCTGGAGTTGAACGGCGGAGTTGCCGAGAAGATCGGTGCGCAGCTCGGCGATAAGCTCCAAGTATCTGGCCTGTGAGCGACGATCCGGAACTGAAACGCCTTTACTGGCGCTGTCGGCGCGGGATGCGCGAGCTCGATGTGTTGCTTTCGAGTTACCTCGACCGCGCTGGCCCGGCGATGAACGCTGCCGAACGCGCGGAATTTACTTCCCTGCTGCAGGTCGAAGATGATGCGCTGTGGCGCTGGTTTATGGGTCACGAGCATCCCGCACCGGAGTTCCAGCGTCTTGTCGAGCGCATTGGCAGCACCCTTCGAAGTTGATTTGTCGGTTGGCGCGCATGAGCGAGCGCTGGCGCTGACGGCGATGCTTGCCGCCCTGCTGGGGCTGGTCGCGAGCAGCTTGCCGCCAATCGCCAAGCTTTGTGTAGCGCTTGCTGCCGGCAGTTACCTCTGGTGGCATTGGCGAGCTGCCGCGCGCCGCGAATCGCTGCGCGCGGTGTTTTACGCCGACGGTTTGTTGGCGCTGAGGCGCGGCGACGAACCCCCGTTACCGGCCAAACTCGATCAGGCGGCTCGTTTGCTGGGTGTACCCACTTTGACCGTTTCGCAGGGCACAGAGCAATGGTCGGCGCCCTTGTTCAGCGACCGATTGAGCGCCGATCAGGATCATCGGCTGCGATTGTGGTTGGCGATGAATCCGGCGGAGGAGAAGTGATGCGCATCTACAGGTTGGCGGGAGGGGGTTGCGCGGCACGGGGCACGGGGCACGGGCTCAGACCCAGCGATTGCCGTCAGACCGAGTTGCTGCCGGATCGGCGCAAGCGATTCAATGTCGACCGGGTTGCCCGGCTCCGGGCGTGCCCCGCGCCCCGTTCCTCGCTTTTTCATCAACCGAAGGCCTCTCATTAGGATGCGTCTCTTCCATCCTCTTTCGGCCTCAATCGGCCTGCGTTACACCGCCGCCAAACGGCGCAATCACTTCATTTCCTTCATCTCGCTGGTATCGATGCTCGGCATCGCGCTGGGTGTGGCGGCATTGATCATCGTCATTTCGGTGATGAACGGTTTCGAGCTCGAATTGCGCTCGCGCATTCTCGGCATGGTCTCGCATGCGACGATCACGGAGCCTGGCGCGAACCTGAAAGACTGGCCGCGAGTGGCCGAAGCGGCACGGCAGAATCCGGAAGTCGTGGGCGCCGCGCCGTACATCGAGCGCGAAGGCATGCTCCAGTCCAAGCGCATTTCGGGCGTGATGATTCGCGGCGTCGTTCCCGAACTCGAAGCCAGCGTCTCCGAGGTCACCGGCAAGATGCAGCAGGGCGAGTTCGGTAGTCTCGTTTCCGGCGAGTACCACATCGTGCTCGGCAGCGAATTGGCCTATCTGCTGGGCGTGCGTGTGGGAGACTATGTGACGCTGATGGCGCCGCAAGTGCGCGCAACGCCGGTCGGCGTCATCCCACAGATGCGCCGCTTCCAGGTCACCGGCATTTTCGAAGTCGGCATGTTCGAGTACGACCGCGGCTTCGCCTTTGTGCATATCGAGGATGCTGCGAAGTTGTTCCGCGAAGGTGGCGGCGTCAGCGGCGTGCGGCTAAAGCTCAAGGACATGTTCAAGGCGTGGCGCGTTGCGACCGACATCGGTACGAGTCTGGGCGAGGATTACCGCGTCAGCGACTGGACGCAGCAGAACGTGAATTTCTTTCGCGCCGTGAAGACCGAGAAATTCGTGATGTTCATCATCCTCTCGCTGATCGTCGCGGTGGCCGCTTTCAACCTGGTCTCGACCTTGGTGATGGTGGTCACCGACAAACAGGCCGATATCGCCATTCTGCGCACGCTCGGCGCCAGCCCGCGCCTGGTGATGGGCATCTTCATCATCCAAGGTTTGACGGTGGGCATCATCGGCACGCTGATCGGATTGGCGTGCGGCGTGGTGATTGCCGAGAATATCCACATCATCGTGCCATTCCTCGAACGCACCTTTGGCTTCGAGGCCATGCCGGGCGACATTTACTACATCAACCAGTTGCCGAGCGAGTTGCGCTATACGGATGTGGCGCGCATCGGATTGCTGTCGATCGTGTTCTCGGTGCTGGCAACCTTGTACCCATCCTGGCGCGCGGCGCGCACACAACCGGCGCAGGCCTTGCGTTATGAGTGAGATCGTTCTGGCGGCCAGCGGCATCAGCAAAGTCTTTGTCGACGGCAGTTTGCGCGTCGAGGTGTTGCGCGAGGTCGACATCGCGATTTCGCGCGGCGAAAGCGTGGCGATCATCGGCTCGTCGGGTGCCGGCAAGAGCACGCTGCTGCATATTCTCGGCGGCCTCGACTTGCCCACCAGCGGCGAGGTGCAAGTGCTCGGCAAGCGCATGAGCCGATTGAACGACGCCGAACGCGGTCGGCTGCGCAATCAGGCGCTGGGTTTTGTCTATCAGTTCCATCACCTGTTGCCGGAGTTCACTGCGCAAGAAAACGTTGCGATGCCGTTGCTGATCGCCGGTCAGAAACCCGTCGATGCGATGGCGCGCGCAGCGGAGTTGTTGGAGCGCGTTGGCCTGCAGCAGCGGTTGGAGCACAAACCAGGCGAGCTTTCAGGCGGCGAACGCCAACGCGCCGCGGTCGCGCGCGCGCTGATCACCAAGCCCGCCTGCGTGTTGGGAGACGAGCCCACTGGCAATCTCGACGAGCGCACCGCTGGCACGGTGTACGAGCTGATGCTGTCGCTCAACCGTGAAATCGGCACGAGTTTGGTGATCGTTACCCACGACAAGCGCCTTGCTGCGCGAATGGATCGGGTGTTGGAAATGAAGAATGGCGGGATTGCGCCGGTCTGACCACAAGAGGCAAAAGGGCAGGGACCGGACATCATTCTCCGAACGGACACCGCCTCTGCCATAGCTCGGGCAGCGACGATCGGGCAAACCCTGCCCCTGCCCGCATTCGGTGAAGGCTTTACGGAACCCTGACAACGCAAGCGCTGCCGAGTACAGCTCGGCGTTCCAGAAGCTAGACTCCGCGCCCGTCAATTGCAGCGGAACTCCTCATGGGCATCAAATGCGGCATCGTCGGCCTGCCGAATGTCGGTAAATCCACCCTCTTCAACGCGCTGACGAAGGCCGGTATCGCTGCGGCGAACTATCCGTTCTGCACCATCGATCCGAACATTGGCGCGGTGCCGGTGCCCGATCCGCGGCTGGACGCGCTGGCCTCGATCGCCAAGCCGCTGAAGATCATTCCGACCACCATCGAGTTTGTCGATATCGCCGGATTGGTGAAAGGCGCCGCGCAGGGCGAGGGCCTGGGCAATCAGTTCCTGGCGCACATCCGCGAGGTCGATGCGATTGCCCATGTGGTGCGCTGTTTCGAGCACAGCGACATCATCCACGTCGCCGGCAAGGTCGATCCATTGTCCGATATCGACACCATCGATACCGAGCTGGCGCTGGCCGATCTCGATAGCGTTGAGAAGGCGCTGAATCGTGCCGAGCGTGCCGCTAAAGCGAACGACAAGGACGCGATGGCGCGCAAGCCGGTGTTGACCAAAGTGCGCGACGCGTTGAACGAGGGCAAACCGGCGCGCGGAGTGGAGCTCGCGCCGGAAGAGAAAGCCCTGCTGCGCGAGCTGTTTTTGCTGACGATGAAGCCGGTCATGTACGTTGCCAACGTGCGCGAAGATGGCTTCACCAACAACCCCTTCCTCGATGCGGTTCGCGCACGCGCCGAAACAGAGGGCGCCGAAGTGGTGCCGGTCTCAGCGGCGATCGAGGAGGAACTCAGTCAGTTGGACGAAGCCGACCGCGGCGCGTTCCTCGCCGATATGGGCCTGGAAGAGCCGGGCTTGAACCGCGTCATTCGAGCCGGCTACAAGCTGCTGGGCTTACGCACCTACTTCACGGCAGGCGAAAAAGAAGTGCGCGCGTGGACCATCAAAGCTGGCTTCACCGCGCCCCAAGCTGCGGGCGTTATCCACACCGACTTCGAGAAGGGGTTCATCCGTGCCGAAACCATCGGCTACGACGACTACATCCGATTGAAGGGCGAAGCGGGCGCCAAAGAAGCGGGGCGGTTGCGCCTGGAAGGCAAAGAATACGTCGTGCAAGAAGGCGACGTGCTGCACTTCCGCTTCAACGTCTGAGGCGGTCCCGATTTCGCGATGCAGTTTTCAGTCGCGCGATTCATCGCGCGACTGCATCGGCGCCACTAAAGATCGCGTCCCAGCCAACGCCTTGCGGTGCGGTGAAACAACGCCGACTGCTCGACGGAGCTTAAGCCCAGCCGTCGAATGTGCGAGCCAGGTTCTTGCTCACCCAGCGGAAACGGGTAGTCGGTGCCGAGCATGATCTGATCGGCGCCGCACGTTTGCAGCAAGTACGTAAGCGCCGCATCGTCGTGTACGCAGGAGTCGAAGAAAAGGCGCGACAAGTACTCGCGTGGTGGCCGTTCGTTATCCACCGCCACCAGGTCTGGCCGCATGCGGTGGCCGTGCTCGATGCGTCCCAAGGTATACGGAAAGGACCCGCCGCCGTGCGCGAAGGCGATGCGCAGATTGGGCAGGCGCTCCAGCACGCCGCCAAAAATCAGCGAGCAAATCGCGCGCGATTGCTCCGCCGGCATCCCCACCAGCCACGGTAGCCAGTACTTCGGCATCGAAGAGGCGCCCATCATGTCCCAGGGGTGCACCAGCACGGCCATGCCCAGGTCTGCGCAAGCCGCAAACACATCGAATAGTTCCGGCGCGTCCAGATTCCATTCGCCCACATGCGAGCCCAGCTGCACGCCGGCGAGCCGCAACTCCTCGCGGCAACGGCGCAATTCGCGTATCGCCAGATCCGGATCTTGAAGTGGCAGCGTACCCAGGCCGATGTAGTGCCGTGGGTACTGCTGGCATACCTCGGCGATGTGGTCGTTCAAAGCCTCATGCAATGGCAGCGCCTGGGCGCCTTTCGCCCAATAGCAGAACATCACAGGCACGGTGGACACCACCTGGACGCTGATCCCGAAGCGCGCGTAATCGGCGATTCGTTCGGCGGGATCCCAGGTGCGCGAATCGATGGCCCGGAAGAATTTGCCGTCCTTGTAAATGTGATGCTGATCGCCCTGATGCTCGATCACCGGGAAGCGCGGATCGCCGAAGCGCTCGGCCAGATTCGGCCAATCGCGGGGCAACATATGGGCATGCGTATCGATCTTCAGCATGGATGCAACTCCAACTCGGGCGATGGGAGCGGTTTGACTAACCTACTACGCGAGCCGACAGCTGCATCGCGAAGTGCTGAAAATCCTCATGGACTTCATGCACTGCAGTTCCTGTGCGCGGCGCGCCTTGCTCTCGGCCCGCTCGCTACGGTTATTCAAACCGCTCATGGGTATCATAGGCGGCTCACACGTCAACGGAGACCACCATGGATGTGATGCGACGGATACAGGGGCTCGTCACCGAGCATCCGATCGTGTTGTTCATGAAAGGCACACCGCAATTCCCGATGTGCGGCTTTTCTTCTCGCGCCGCGCAGTGTTTGAAGAACGTCGGCGCCAAATTCCATTCCGTGGACGTTCTAGCGGATCCGGAAATCCGCGCAGCGCTGCCGCAGTTCGCCAATTGGAAAACGTTTCCGCAGCTCTACATCCACGGCGAATTGATCGGCGGCTCCGATATCGTGGCCGACCTTGAGCTGTCTGGCGAGCTCAAACGCATGGTCGACGACGCGCAAACCCAGGCGCGCGCTGCTTGAGCGATTCTTCGCAACGCCTCGCCGGGCGCCGCGTGTTGATTGTCGGCGCCAACGGCGGCGTCGGCGCAAGCGCTGCAAAAGCCTGTGCGCTCGCGGGTGCCACGGTGGTGTTGTTGGGGCGCCGCGTGGCTGCATTGGAGCGCTTGTACGATGACATCGAACGCGCTGGCGCGCCGCAGCCGGCGATTTATCCGCTGAATCTCGAAGGCGCCACGCCAGCCGATTTCGACGAATTGGCGCTGCGACTCAACGATGAGCTTGGCGGTGTCGATCACATTGTTCACGCCGCTACGCGCCTGCACGGTCTGACGCCGATCGAGCTGACCGAAGCTGAGGAGTGGCTGCGCACCTGGCAAGTCAATATCCACGCGCCGTACTTCCTGTGGCGCGCGTTGTTGCCGCTGCTGCGGCGCTCCGATGCGCCAACGATTGTGGCGCTGGTCGATTGCGCCGAGCGGCAGATCGCCGCGTACTGGGGCGCCTATGGCATTGCGCAAAGCGCGCTGCGTGCGCTCATCGCGATGGCGGCGAGCGAATGGCAATCCGACGGTGTTCGTTTGATCGGGGTTGAGCCGCCGCCGCTGGCCACCGCACTGCGGCGCAAAGTGTACGTGTCGGAATCGCAAGACGATTTGCTGTCGCCGCAGGTTGTCGCGCAGGCGCTGGTGTCGATCTTGGCGCGCGGCGCCGAAATCCCGTCGGGCGCTATCCTCGGACCGGAGTTGTCGGCATGGAAATGAGCATTGCATCGGCGGCGATCCTGCTGTTCCTGATCATGGATCCGCTCGGCAACATTCCGGTGTTCCTGACGCTGCTGAAAAATCTCTCGCCATCGCGGCGGCGCATCGTGCTGATTCGCGAGTTGGTCATCGCGCTCGCTGTGTTGCTGCTATTCCTGTACGCCGGCCAGTGGCTGCTGAAACTGCTCCACCTGCGCCAGGAGTCGGTGAGCATCGCTGGTGGCATCGTGCTGTTCCTGATCGGCATCCGCATGATCTTCCCGCCCAGCGAGGGCATTTTTGGCGAGCTGCCGGATGGCGAGCCCTTTATTGTGCCGATGGCAATTCCATGCATCGCAGGCCCCTCAACTATCGCCGCGTTGATGCTGCTTGGCAGCGATAATCCCGGCCGACTCGGCGAATGGACCATGGCGCTGCTCATTGCCTGGGGTGCAACCGCGGTGCTGCTGCTCGGCGCCACCACGCTGTACAAGGCGCTCGGCGAGCGCACGCTGACCGCAGTAGAGCGGCTGATGGGCATGCTGCTGGTCGCGATTTCGGTGCAGATGTTCCTGGATGGGGTGAAGAGCTATTTGGCGGCAGTTTGAACGCTGGATAGCTGACCACACCGGTTGCAGCATTCGATCGTGAACTTTTGCCCCATCGAGAGCGTCGCAGCCATTGATGGGTGCTTCTGCTCTGCAATAATCCTGCGATGCGCTGGCTCAAATTCACATTGCTGATGGTGCTTGCGGCCGCTCTCGCGGTAGCGCCGCTGACGCGCGCGTTCGCAATGACGGTGCCGGCGGACGATGCTGGCGCGTCGCATTGCGGTTCCATGGGCGAAACTGACCCTGACTCGGACGGCGACGACGAGAGCTGCTCGCAGTTGTGCAGTTGGGCCTGCTCAATGGGCCACGGGCTCAGTCAGCCATCACTACCCCTGATCGTGGTAGCGCAGCCCGATGGAATGTTGGTCGCTCCAACGATTCCAATTACGCGCCTCTGGCCAAAGGCACCGATCCGCCCCCCGATTTCCTGAGTCGCTGTTCGCCCACGTGGCGAGCTTCGCAAGTTTCCGACTCAGGAGTATTCAATGAAGATGCCATTGTGTAGCGTGCTGGCGCTGCTCGCTTTCGCGAGCGCCGCTCACGCGCGGCCGATCGGTTATGCCGGCGGCCAGATGCTGATGCTGGATGCCAGCGACGATTTGCAACAGCTCAGCGTTACTCACGCGCCCTCGTTTCGCTATGCCTTCGCGGCCGGTCATTTGCGCGCGGCCGATTTGACGGGCGCGGATGACACGCTGAGTACCACTTACCTGCGCGCGGCGATACTGGCGAAACGCTGGAACCTGCCACGCGCGCAAGCGAACGTGTTCGTTTGGGGTGGCCTCGGCAGTGCCCGCTACGCTGGTGCCGATGGGTCGCGACATATCGGCGCGCAAGTCGACTACGAAACGCGGCGCATCTACACCTCGCTGGTGAGCGAGCTGCATGAAGGCAGCGGATTCTCGTATCGCTTCGATACCGCGGCCGTGGGAATTGCGCCGTACGAGCACGATATGGAACGCATGGCGTCATGGATCGTGCTCAAGGCCAAACACACCAGCAATGCGCGCGACACCTCGCTCAAACCGGAAATCGCCTGGCGGATGTTCACCGCCAAGTGGTGGCTGGACGCCGGCATCGACGCCGACGGCAAGCCATCGATCAATCTGATGCTCAATTACTAACCTAGGACCACACAATGAAATCCCTTCGCCTCATGCTGATCTTCACCCTTGCGCTGGCGTCCGCTGCCACGCACGCCAAGACCATTCGCCTGGAAGTCAACGGCCTCGTGTGCGCCTTTTGCGCAAACGGCATCACCGAGGCCTTCAATCGCCGCGGCGATGTCAGCGATGTATTCGTCAGTCTCGAACACCGCCTGGTAGCGATCACCGTGAAAGATGGCAAGGACATCGCCGATGCTGAGCTCACAAAAACGCTGACGGACGCCGGCTACACGGTGGTCGGCATTGCACGCGTCGACACCACGCTCGATGCGATTCGCGCCGAGGTGGCCAATGAATGAGCTTTTGCGGCCGCTCAGAACGGGCGCATGGGGCGCCACTGGCGCTCTGTTGGCGAGCACCGGGACGCTCGTCTGCTGCGTGCTGCCTGCTGCGATGGTCAGTCTCGGCGCGGGCGCCACGCTGGCGAGTCTGGTCAGCGCGGTGCCCGCGTTGATCTGGCTGTCGGCGCACAAAGGCTTGGTGTTTGGTGTCGCTGCCATCGCTCTGCTCGTCGCTGGCGCTCTGCTGTGGCGCGCACGAAATGCCCCTTGTCCAGCAGATCCAGGTCTCGCCAGGGCATGCGCGCGTCTGCGACGATTTGCCAATGCGACGTACATCGCTTCGGTGTTGATGACAGTCACCGGCGCATTGTTTGCGTTCGTGTTGCCGCGACTCTAGCGCTTGAGGCTCGGTTGCTCGATCTTTGGACATTGCGCGGGTTGGTCGAGGATTGAGCACCGAGCGTTCGACGTTGTCTCGCAAGATCAATAGCATCGGGCGCTAATCGCGCATCGGAGATCGCCACGCTTTGCCTTGGCTCGCAGGCGCGAGCGCTCGCGGACCGCTACGGCGATTGGCCCGGCATGGGATGCCGATGCCGAATGGAAGTCGTTGACAGCTGTTTTCCCGCATGCTGGCGCGCTTTCGCGTTCGTTGCCACCGCCGAAATCGCCTGATATAAAGCCAGCGCGCTGATCGTTGGCGAGTTGAAGCGAGCACGATACCAACGGTCCACCCTGTGGCGCCGCTCTAGAGATAAGAGCTCAAAGCCTATCCCCACAAACACAATGTCGGCGTGTGATTGGAGCCGACCGAGAAGGGAGTTTTCTGATGAAAAAAACTGATTTGGTTAACGCCATCGCCGATGCCGCCGATCTCAGCAAGGCAGATGCCGGCCGCGCGCTCGATGCGTTCATCAACGTTGTGACCAAGTCGCTGAAAGCGGGCGACAGCGTGACTTTGACGGGTTTTGGCACGTTCGACGTGCGTAAGCGCGCCGCTCGTCAAGGCCGCAATCCGCAGACCGGCGCCACGATCAAGATCAAGGCTTCAAAAAATCCTGGCTTCAAGGCTGGTAAAGCACTCAAAGACGCTGTAAACTAACCGGCTCGTCGGCTGGGTGCTTAGCTCAGCGGTAGAGCGTCGCCCTTACAAGGCGAGGGTCGGGGGTTCGATCCCCTCAGCACCCACCAAAGGTTCAATGGAGCGGTAGTTCAGTCGGTTAGAATACCGGCCTGTCACGCCGGGGGTCGCGGGTTCGAGCCCCGTCCGCTCCGCCAATACCGTCACGGGCGCCCTTGCGGCGCCCGTGCCGTTTGTGGGATCGGCATCGCCGATTCGCGCTCAACGTTCACTACGAGATCGATCCATGTTGCAAGCGATGCGGGAAAAATTCTCAGGATGGGTGTTGATCCTGATAGTGGGTCTGCTAGCGGTGCCGTTCGCACTGTTCGGTATCAACAACTACTTTCAGGCGCAGGTCGAGAATTACGTTGCCAAGGTAGGCGAAGCAGAGGTCGACACGCGGACGTTCCAGGAGCGCCTCGACCAGCAGCGCCAGCAGATGCGCCAGATGCTCGGCCAGGACACGCCGCTCGATTTCTTGAACACCGAGGAAAACAAGCGCCGCATCGTCGATGCGCTGATCGATGAGGAACTGTTGGTGCAGGACGCGCGCGCTGCAGGCGTGGAAGTGCCGGCGAGCAAGCTACAAGAACTTGTGTTGTCGATTGACGGCTTCAAGTCGAACGGCACGTTCGATCCGGAAATCTACAAGGGATTCCTGCGTAACCGCGGCTATACGACCTCCTCATTCGAAGAGCTTCTGGCACGCGATGTGTTGTCGCGCGAAATCAGCTCGCGTGTCGGCGGCAGCAACTTCGTCACTGACGCGGAGATCGATGCCTATCTGAAGGTCTTCAATCAGACGCGGACCTTCAGCCACGTCAAGCTCACCGCCAGCGAACAGACACTCGCCGAGCCCATCACGGAAGAGGCTATCGCCAAGCGCTTCGAAGAGCAGAAGTCCAGCTACATGACGCCGGAAAAAGTGGTGCTCGAATATGCGGAATTGAACGCCGCTGAGTTCACAGTAGAGCCGGCTACTGAAGAGAATTTAAAGGATAGCTACGAGCGCCAGGCAAACCGATTCGTGGTGCCAGAACAACGCTTGACCTCGCACATCCTGGTCGAAGTCGCGCCAGGCGCCGATGCGGAAGCTCAGAAGGCGGCGCTCGCGGAAGCCGAGAAGTTGCTGGCGGAAGTCAAAGGCGGCAAGGCCTTCGCTGATGTGGCCAAAGAGCACTCCGACGATTTGGGCTCCAAAGCGACCGGCGGCGATCTCGGGTGGATCGAAAAAGGCGCCAATGACGCGGCGTTCGACGATGCGTTGTTTGCGATGAACGCGAACGACGTGTCGCAGCCTGTGCTCGGCAGCAACGGGTACCACATTATCCAATTGCGCGAGATCCGCGCCGAAAAGCGCAAGACGTTTGAGGAAGTTCGCGCTGAATTATTGGCGAGCTATGAGAGCACCGAGCGCGAACGAATTTACAACGAGCGCGCCTCGCAGTTGCTCGATGCCATCCATCGCGATCCCCAATCGCTGAAGGCCCCGGCCGAGAGCGTTGGCATGACATTGAAGACTACCGAAGCATTCGCGCGAAACTCTGGTGTAGGCATTGCGCTCAACCCCAAAGTGATGGAAGAAGCCTTTGGCGAAATGGTGCTGGAACGCGGCCAAACCAGCGACCTGATCGACATCGCGCCGAATCACTCGGTGGCCATTCGTGTGCTGGAACGCATTCCGCCCAAACAACGCGAACTGGCAGAAGTGCGCGCCGAGATCGAATCGGAGCTGAAACTCGAAGCGCAGCGAAAGCAGTTGGCAGCGCAGATAGCGGAGCTGGAGAAGCGCCTTTCCAGCGAGTCGCTCGAAGCGATCGCAGCCTCATTGACCAAGACGCCAGAGAAGGCAGATGCCGTCGTGAGAACCGCCGCTAACGTCGACCCTAACTTGCTCACGGAAGTCTTCAAGTTGCCGCGCCCCGGCTCGAACCCGGTGCGTCGCGCCATTCGCCTGAGCGACGACTATCAGGTTCTCGTCGAATTGACCGCCGTGGTCGATGGCGATCCGAAGACGGTCGAGCAAGCCGCCCGCGATGGCGCCAAGGCGCAGCTCCTTTCGCAATGGCAAGAGACAGAATCTCGAGCCTACGTGAAAGCCTTGCGTCAGGGCGTCGACATCAAGATCGCCGAAGATCGCTTGCGCTAACGCGGCAGATTTTTCGGCCGGGAGTCGTTGCGATCCTCGATCTTGCAGGCCCCCGCACCAGCAGGCTGATGAGCATCAACCTGCTGGTTCTCTGAAGGACGCAATCGAGCGCTGGTACCCTGTTCATGCCCGTGGGGCTTGATTTGTTCTTCATTGACGCTCAAGTTGCAGCGATTGCGAAGCCTTTTTTTCGCGGCGTGCGCTTTGACTCCGAAGCGGGTTGCGAGTGAGTTCCTTCGCCGCTCGTTTGCTCGCCTGGTTCGATCTCTACGGTCGCCGCGATTTGCCGTGGCAGCACCCGCGTACCTTGTATCGGGTGTGGATCAGTGAGGTCATGCTGCAACAGACTCAGGTGCGGACCGTCGTGCCGTATTTCGAGCGCTTCGTTGCGCGGTTTCCGAACCTCTTGGCACTCGCGGACGCCAGTGTCGATGAGGTGCTCGCGTTATGGTCGGGGCTCGGCTACTACAGTCGCGCACGCAACCTGCATCGGGCGACGCAGTTGTGCCGCCAGCGCGGTGATTTGCCGGATCGATTCGACCAGTTGCTGGCCTTACCTGGCATCGGCAAATCCACTGCTGGCGCTATCCTGAGTCAGGCGCTAGGACGGCGTCATGCAATCCTGGATGGCAATGTTCGCCGCGTGCTGACGCGCTTCCATTGCGTCGATGGCGATCCGCGCTCGAGCGGAAATGAAGCCAGGCTGTGGTCGCTGGCGGAAGCATTCATGCCTCATGAGCGCCTGGCCGACTACACGCAAGCCATGATGGACCTGGGCGCGACGGTCTGTACCCGCACTGCGCCTGCCTGCGGCGATTGCCCGGTGCGTGGCAATTGCAAGGCGTACCAGCAAGGCTTGGTGGCCAAGTACCCAATGCCACGGGCGCGACGCATGCGACCGCTGCGGACGCGCGCCTTTCTTTGGATGAGCGATGCTCAGCAGCGCGTGGCGTTGGCAAAGCGTCCGGCGGTTGGAATCTGGGGCGGTTTGTTCGCGTTCCCGGACGGCGATTCGATCGCGGATGTATGCCACGCGCTGCGGGTGGCAATCCCAAGTGGCGATGCCGATGTCACCGTGCGCCACGAGTTCACTCATTTCAGCCTCGACATGCAGGTGTGGTGCATTCGCGTCGAATGCAACGCTGTAGACGATCATGGCCTGAGCTGGTTTGCGCTTCAGGATGCTTTGTCCTTGGGATTGCCGCAACCAGTGAGGCGGATGATCGAGGATCGGTTATAGGCTGGGTGCAGCGAGATTCCGCCAGAAACCTTCACGCCGTCGTCGCCGAACCGTCATATGCCTTCCGTACCGTTCGCCGACCACCCGATCGACACTCTGCCGATGACTCTTGCCGCTCGCGCGTACGACGCTTTCTTCCGCAAAGTTCACGGCTCGCGTCTGATCTACAACACGTGCTGGGAGGACCCGCGCGCCGATCGCGAGCTGCTGGCGCTGAAAGCCGGTTCGCGGGTGTTGATGATTACCAGCGCTGGCTGCAATGCGCTCGATTACCTGCTCGACGATCCGGCGCAAATCGATTGCGTGGATATGAATCCGCGCCAAAATGCGCTGCTGGAACTCAAGCTCGCGGTGCTCAAGGTCAACCGTCCCGACTGGATGTTCGCATTGTTCGGGGACGGGCAGCATGGCGATTTCCCGGCGATGTATCGCGAGCTGCGTCCATGGATGAGTCCAACTGCGCAAGAGATCTGGGACCAGCAGACACACTTGTTCAGCGCCGCGGGACGCGGATCGTTTTACTTCCGCGGCGCGTCGGGCGACGTCGCCTATTGGGTTCGCCAGAGCATTCGTCGCCTGCAACCCAAGCTGTGGCGGGAACTTGAGCAACTGATCGATGCGCAAACCCTCGACGAGCAGCGCGAACGTTACACGCGCATCGAAAAACGGCTTTGGGGTCCGGTGATGCGTTGGGCGGCGCGGCAGCCCTTGGTGCTGACCATGCTCGGAGTGCCCCGCGCTCAGCGCAATCTGATCGAAACCCAGTACCCCGGTGGCATGAACGCCTACATCGAAGACAAACTTCGATACCTGTTGACCGAATTGCCGATCCAGGAAAACTACTTCTGGCGTGTTTATATCTACGGTCGATACACGCGCGAGTGTTGCCCGAATTACCTGAAGCCCGAGAACTTCCAAGTGCTTCGCGAGCGCGCTGAGCGTGTCACCGCGCACACCGGCACCATGGCGGAGTTCCTGAAGCGGAGCACTGCGCCCTACGACCGTTTCATTTTGCTCGATCACCAGGACTGGATGGCGGTGCACGCGCCGCAAGCGCTGGACGAGGAGTGGAATCTGGTCATTTCCAATAGCGCACCGGATGCCCGCGTTCTGATGCGCTCGGCAGGTCTCGACATCGACTTCTTGCCCGAGTTCGCGCGATCACGCTTGCTGCCATTCGACAGCGCGTACTGGCATCAACGCGATCGCGTCGGCACTTACGGCAGCGTGCTGTGCGCTGCGGTGCGTAGCTCATGAGCGCCAATAGCGAGGCGCTGAAGCGCTACTACCGCTTTCATGCGGCGATTTACGATCTGACCCGTTGGTCGTTTCTATTCGGTCGTTCGGCATTGATCGAACAGTTGCAGAAAATGCGTCTGCAGCCGCGCCGCATACTGGAAATCGGCTGCGGTACCGGGCGCAATCTTGCGGCCTTGGCGCGGGCGTTTCCGAAAGCCGAGATCGTTGGCATTGACGTCTCCGAAGACATGCTCGATCACGCGCGCCGTAGCTGTGGGTTTGCCGAAGACCGCGTGTTGTTGGAGTGCGCGCCCTACGGCCCGCAAAGCCGGCTCGGCAAATTCGACATCATTGTCGCTTCGTACGCGCTATCGATGATGGGCGAGGGTGTGGCGCCCGTGCTCGACACAGCGCGCCGCGATCTGCGATCGGGCGGCGTATTCGCAGTGGTCGATTTCCGCGACTCGCGCTTTGGCTTCTTCCGTCGCTGGATGGCGCTCAACCATGTCCGCCTCGACGATGGGCTGCTGCCAGAAATCCAACAACGCTTTGGCGACACAGCCGTCGCTACCCGCCAGGCATACGGCGGGTTGTGGAGTTGGTTCTCCCTGGTTGCCAATAGCTGATCCAACCATGACGACAGCCCGCTGAAGCTTTCCGGCGATTGATCAAGCGTTCAGCGAATCGCGCAGCGAAATCCACGTTTTCGCTCCGCGGGCCAGCCCTGCTTGAAAACCGTGTCAAAGTTTCCGCAGGAAACCTTGGCACGAATAGCAGCAAACCGGGCCAAAGCTTCCGCAGGAAACTTTGGCGCGAGCTATTTGACCGGCTTCTGCTGCAACGTTGCATTCAACGTCATCGCCAAGCCAGCGCGGACCAGATCGATGGTCACCAGGGTCTCCGGTTTCAAGTTTGCTTCGAAACTGCGGAATTGACTGAGCGACTGGATTTCAACGCCGTGCATGCGCATCAGTGCGTCGCCAGCACGCACGCCAGCGCGGTCGGCCGCCGAACCGGGTTCCACACGGATGACTTGCAATGCCGTGCGCTGTTCGCCTGTCATCGAATTCGAAAGTTGCGCGGGGACCAGATCGACACCTAGCCAGCCGCGTACGACATAACCTTGGCGGATGATCGCGTCCAGGATTGCGCGCGCGGTTTCGATCGGGATCGCGAAGCTGATGCCCTCGGCACCCCGGCCGCGGCCGAACATCGCGGTGTTGATGCCAACCAGTTCGCCACGAGCGTTGATCAGCGCGCCCCCGGAGTTGCCGGTATTCACCGCAGCATCTGTCTGAATCAAGTGCTCGTAGCCCATCAAGCCAAGATTGATTTTGGCTTCACCGCGCGCGCTGACAATGCCCATGGTCACGCTCTGACCGAGGCCGAAGGGATTACCGATCGCCAACACCACATCGCCGATCGCGAGCTCGCCGTCTGCTGCGAAAGCCAAGGCCGGCAGGTCTTCGACGTCGATCTTGAGCACCGCCAAGTCCGTATCGGGATCGGTGGCGACGACCCGGGCATCGGTGGTGCGACCGTCCCAAAGCACTGCACGCACGTTGTCCTTGTTGGCGACGACGTGGTTGTTGGTCAGCAAGTATCCGTCGCTGCGCACGATTACGGCGGAGCCCAAGGACTGCTCCAGCCGCTGCGTCGGCGGTCCGATCGGCGTGAAGCTCTGGCCGAGCATGCGCGAAGCTTGTTCGCTCAATCGTGCCACCGGCGTCTCAGTCACCACGCCTGTGGCATAGATGTTTACAACCGACGGGCCAGCCGTCGACACCGCCTCGGCGAAGCTGGCGACCGCCGGTGCCGCAGAGCGTTCGCGGAGCAGCAGCTCGGGGTGAAACCACACCACTACAAAGGCCAACGCCAATCCACCCAGGGCCCAGCGAGCGAAGTACTGCAAGTGCTCGCGCCAAGGCGAGGGGTGTTGAGAAGACAACGGTAAATCCGATTCGACCAAGCCATTCGCATTGTGTGCGTTCGAGGCCATCCTGTAAACTTCGGCTGATTGATGCAAACGAAGCTGGAGCGCTTCGTTTGTACTGGGATTACGTTTCGCATGGAGCCTTGACAGCATGGCAACAGAGTCCGTTAACCACGGGCGTCGTCGCTTCCTCACCGCATCGACGGTGGTGGTGGGTGGCGTGGGTGGCGTTTTCGCTGCCGTCCCTTTTTTAAGCGCCTGGAAACCGAGCGCTCGAGCGGTCGCTGCCGGTGCGCCGGTTGTGGCGCCGATCGACAAGCTAAGTCCGGGGCAACAGTTGGTGGTTGCCTGGCGTGGCAAGCCGGTATTCGTCGTCAGGCGCGACGAAGCCATGCTGGGCACGCTCGCCGGAGAAAGCGGCCGGCTGAAGGATCCCGAGTCGGCGAACGATGATGAGACGGCGCTGCCGGAATTCGCGCGCAATGCGCACCGCTCGCTCAAACCTGAGCTGCTGGTGCTGATTGGTTCGTGCACGCACCTTGGTTGCTCGCCCAAACTGCATCCTGTGGTGCAGCCCGAGCCATGGGATGCGCAATGGAAGGGCGGTTATTTCTGCCCGTGCCATAACTCGCGCTTCGACATGGCTGGACGCGTGTATCAGGGTTCGCCGGCGCCGACCAATCTGGCGGTGCCGCCCTATCGCTTCGAGGGCGATGTGCGCGTAGTGATTGGCGAGATGGAGGCGGCATAATGGGCGAGCGTACAAGCACCATGACGGGTGTGCTGGGCTGGCTGGACCAGCGCATGCCGGTGATGGATTTCTGGAATAAGCACGTCGGCCAGTATTACGCGCCGAAAAACTTCAACGTCTGGTACTACTTCGGCTCGCTGGCGCTGCTGGTGCTGGTCAACCAGATCGTCACCGGCATCTTCCTGACGATGCACTACAAACCGAGCGCCGCGGAGGCGTTTTCCTCGGTCGAGTACATCATGCGTGATGTGGAGTGGGGCTGGCTGATCCGGTACATGCATTCCACCGGCGCCTCGTTCTTCTTCATCGTGGTCTATTTGCACATGTTCCGTGCGCTGCTCTACGGGTCTTACCAGAAGCCGCGCGAGCTGATTTGGGTGCTTGGCGTCGTCATATTCCTGCTGCTGATGGCCGAAGCCTTCCTGGGTTACGTGTTGCCGTGGGGTCAGATGTCGTTCTGGGGTGCGCAAGTGATCGTGTCTCTGTTCGGCGCGATTCCGGTGATCGGCCCCGATCTCGTGGTCTTCATCCAAGGCGATTACTTGCCGTCCGATTCGACGATCAATCGTTTCTTTGCGCTGCATGTGGTGGCGCTGCCGATTGCGCTGCTGTTGCTTGTCGTGCTGCATTTAGGCGCGCTGCACGAGGTAGGCTCGAACAATCCCGACGGTGTCGAGATCAAAAAGAAGAAAGACGCATCCGGCAAACCGCTCGATGGCATTCCGTTCCACCCGTACTACACGGTCAAAGACTTGTTCGGTGCTGGCGTGTTCCTGACGCTTTTTGCGTTCGTGATCTTCTTTGAGCCAACCTTCGGCGATCTGTTCCTGGAATACGACAACTTTGCGCCCGCTGACCCCCTCGTGACGCCGGCGCAAATCAAACCGGTGTGGTACTTCACCCCGTATTACGCGATGTTGCGCGCGGTGCCAGACAAGTTTTTTGGCGTCGTGGTGATGGGCGCTGCCGTATTGATTCTGTTTCTGGTGCCATGGCTGGATCGCAGCCCAGTCCGTTCGATTCGTTATCGCGGTCCGCTGACCAAGATCGCTCTGGCTCTGTTCGCAGTGTCCTTTGTGACCCTGGGCTATCTGGGCCTGCAGGCGGGCAGCGAGACGCAAACGCTGGTCGCGCGGGTTTGCACCTTCATTTATTTTGGGTTCTTCGCAGCAATGCCGTTCTTTACCGCGATCGATTCGGTGAAGCCGGTGCCTGAGCGGGTGACGATGCATGATTAAGCCTTTCCTCTCTGTGCTGCTGGCGCTGGTCGGCAGCGTTGCACTGGCTGCGGGTCCCGGCCCGAAGCTGCTCAACGCCGGCACCAACATCTCTGATCGCGCCTCGTTGCAGCGTGGTGCGCAGCTTTACTTCAACTACTGTGCGAGCTGCCATTCGCTGCAGTACATGCGCTACTCGCGTCTAGCCGAAGACCTGGGTCTTTCCGAAGATCAAGTCATGAAGTACCTGAACTTCACGGGTGCGAAGTTCGGCGATACGATCAAGGCTAATATGCCGGTCGGCACTGGCGATGCGGCCTATGGTGGCGAGGACTGGTTCGGAAAAGCGCCACCAGATCTTTCGCTCGTCGCACGCGCACGTAACGATGGCCCGAACTGGATTTACACTTATCTGTTGTCCTTTTATCCCGACCCGACGCGTCCGGTGGGTTGGAATAACACCGTGTTTCCGAATGCCAGCATGCCGCATGTGATGTGGGATCTGCAGGGAGTGCAGGTGCTCGTCCAACCCGAGGATGGCGAGGCTCAAGGCGACGGTCACAGCGGAGGACCGACGTTCGAACTGATCAAAGAGGGCACCCGTACGCCCGAACAGTATCGGCAAGACGCGCGGGACGTGGCTACCTTCCTCGAATACGTGGGCGAACCGGCGGCGCTGCAACGCGAACGTTATGGTCTCTGGGTGCTGCTATACCTGCTGTTGTTCACTGGCGTTGCGTACTTGCTCAAGCACGAGTACTGGAAGGACGTTCACTGAACCCTTGGGGCGCTGCCGTTCGGTGGCGCCCAACCCGATCACGGATTGAATAGCCGCCATGGTCAACATCGGGCTGTTTGGGCGCTTTGTGCCTTTGCAGTCGCTGCCGCCCGCTGATCGTACACAGCTTGCGAAGCAGTCGAGTCTGGTCAACTACCAGCCGGGACAGGTGATCTTCAATCGCGGCGAGATGGCGCGCACGCAAGCGTTCCTGATCGACGGCGAAATCGATCTGGTCGATGCGTCGATGTCGGCGACGCGACTTTCAGCAGCTGACCCCGAGGCAAAACACGCGCTGGCGCCAGGACATCGGCGCTCCGCCACGGCGCTCTGCGTCAAGGCCTGTCAGGTGCTCTTTGTCGATCGCGAATTGCTCGACGTGATGCTGACCTGGTCGCAGACTGGAGGCGTCGACGATCCCGCGCGAGACACCGATTGGGTGACGGCGTTGCTGCAAAGCAAAGCGTTTTTGCGCATCCCGCCCGGGAACATCGCGCAGATTCTGGCGAGCATGGAAGCCGTGCAAATCCAGGCCGGCGAGAACATCATCAAGCAGGGCGATCCTGGCGATTATTACTACGTCATCACCGAAGGCCGCGCGCAGGTCATTCTGGAAGACGGCCACTCTGAGGAAGAGCTGGCGCAGCTTGGTGTCGGCCGTGGGTTCGGCGAAGAGGCTCTGGTTTCTGGCGAGCCGCGCAATGCCACCGTGCGTGCGTTGACGCGCTGCAAGTTGATGCGCCTCGCGAGCGCGCAGTTTTCGCGCCTGCTGAAGGCGCCGATGTTGCGCGAAGCGAGCTTGAGCGATCGGCGGTCAGGCGTCCATCTGATCGATGTGCGCCTGCCGGGCGAATTTGAACGCGGTCATTTGTCCGGCGCAATCAACGTCCCGCTGGCGCGCATTCGCGACGCCGCGAAGTTGCTCGATCCGGAACTCGAATACTGGATCTATTGCGACACAGGCCGTCGCAGCGCTTCCGCTACGTTCCTGCTTGCCGAACGCGGCTTCAACGCCAAGCTGATCAAGGGCGGCGTGACGTCCGATCAGTTAGCGGTGGCGGCGTGACGGGAACAGATGAACGGTGAATAGCAATTGCGGAAGCGAGTCAATGGTCAATAGTAAATAGTCAATGGGAGAGCGCAACCTGCGCCGCGCTGTTCCATCATCGGCCGCGCCTTTCGATGGACCATCGGCTTATCCGATGACCGGAAGAGCCTTCATCGCTTTCCCATTGACCATTTACTATTGACCATTGACTGGCCAATGCCCCGGAAGCACAAGCTATCCCATTGACCATTGCCCATTCACCATCGACTATTCCCGCCCCACGCGAAAGGCCAGCCTCACCATGCAACAACGCATCAGCGCACGCATCAATCCCGAAGTCGGCATGGACGTGCTTTCGAAGGCCGAAGTTCGGCGATTGATGGAAGCAACCACTGGTAGCTTGTATCAACTGTTTCGTCAGTGCGCGCTGGCGGTGCTGACGACGGGCAGCGAGAGCGATAGTGCGCGGGCGGTGCTGGCGCGGCATCCGGATTTCGACGTGCGCGTCGTACAACAAGATCGCGGCGTCAAGCTCGATCTGATCAACGCGCCGGCCGGTGCCTTTGTCGACGGCGAAATCATCCGCGGTATCCGCCACCTGTTGTTTGCGGTGCTGCGCGACATTCTGTACGTCGAAAACGAAATCAAGACGCGCGCCAATATGGGCGAGTCCGAGGGCATCACCAACGCGGTCTTCGACATCTTGCGCAACGCCGGCATCCTGCGCGCTGCGCGCGAGCCGAATCTGGTGGTCTGCTGGGGCGGCCATTCGATCGGGCGCACCGAGTACGAGTACACGAAGAAGGTCGGCTATGAGCTGGGCCTGCGCGGCTTGGATATTTGCACTGGCTGCGGACCGGGTGCGATGAAGGGCCCGATGAAAGGCGCCACGATCGCGCATGCGAAGCAGCGCTTCACCGATACACGCTACATCGGCATTACCGAGCCTGGGATCATCGCCGCCGAGTCGCCGAATCCGATCGTCAATCACTTGGTGATCATGCCGGACATCGAGAAGCGCCTGGAGGCCTTCGTGCGCGTAGGCCACGCGATCATCGTGTTCCCGGGAGGCGTCGGCACCGCCGAGGAAATCCTTTATCTGCTGGGCATTTTGCTGCACCCGGACAACGCAAATTCGCCGTATCCGGTGGTGTTTACCGGCCCCAAGCAGAGCGCAGCCTACTTCCAGCAGATCGATGCGTTCCTGCGTCTGGTGCTGGGCGATGATGCCGCCTCGCGCTATCGGATCATTGTCGACAATCCGCGTGAAGTGGCGCAGTACCTGCGCCAGCAGATGGCTGTGGTCACCGAGCATCGGATCGACACCAAAGACGCGTTCTTCTACAACTGGACGCTGAAAATTCCCGACGCCTTTCAGTACCGCTTCGCGCCCACGCAGGAGGCGATGGCGAAGCTAGAGTTGCACCGCGACCGCCCAGTGCACGAACTCGCCGCCGACCTGCGCCGTGCGTTCAGCGGCATCGTCGCCGGCAACGTCAAAGAAGAAGGCATCCGCGCCATCGAAGCCCACGGCCCTTACGAAATCAGCGGCGAACCCGCGATCATGAGCGCCATGGACGCGCTCTTGCGCGCCTTTGTCGAGCAGCACCGTATGAAGCTGCCGGGCGGGGAGGCTTACAAGCCGTGCTATCGGATTAAGTTGTGATACTCATCGGATAGCAATCTCAGGACGCTTTGGATCCGTGACTGCTCAAATACGCTTGCATGGGTCCAGCGCCGGAAGAGTCGTCCTAACCAACAACCAAGAACCAACAACCAATTCACCGCGCCCCCGCCAGCACCAGCCCCTTCGGCATCCGATAGTCAAACACAAACGTGCGACAGACCTCGGCTTCGAGCGGTCGCGCGAGCCAGTAGCCTTGCACCTCGTCGCAGTTCTCGCCGCGCAGGAAGGTGAGTTGCTGCTCGGTCTCGACGCCCTCAGCGACGACGCTCAGGCCCAGCGAATGCGCCATCAGTACGATGGTGGAGGTGAGCACTTCATCGTCGACGTTGTGCTCGATACCATCGACGAAACTCTTGTCGATCTTGACGGTATCGATGGCCAGGCCGCGCAGGTACGAGAGCGACGAGTAACCGGTGCCGAAGTCGTCGATGGCGACTTTGACGCCGAGCGCGCGCAGGTCGGCGATGGTTGCGCTGGCGCGCTTGGGGTCGGCCATCAGCGCGCTTTCGGTGAGTTCGATTTCCAGCCATCCTGGCGACAGGCCCATGTTTTCGAGCACGTTCTTGACCAGCTCGGCATATCCGCCACGGGTTAATTGCACGCTGGAGACGTTCACCGCGATGCGGATTTCCGGCATGCCGGCGTCTTTCCAGGCCCGCGCCTGGCTCAGCGCCTGACGCAGCGCCCACTCGCCTAGCGGCAGGATCAAGCCGGTTTCTTCCGCCATCGGAATGAACTTCGAGGGCGGCACATGGCCAAGTTCCGCCGATCGCCACCGGAGCAAGGCCTCGGCGCCGGTGATGCGTCCGCTGCGCAGGCTCAGCTTGGGTTGGTAAACCAGACGCAGCTCGTCGCGATCTAGCGATTTGCGCAGAGCGGTTTCCATGCGCGTGCGATCGGACGCGTCTTCGGCAAGCCGCGCCGAGTACACGCGATAGGTGTTGCGCCCGCGCGCCTTGGCCTCGTACATGGCGGCATCGGCGTTGCGCAGCAGCTCATCGAGCGTGCGCCCCTGGTCGGGGTAATAGGCGATGCCGATCGATGGCGAAATCGCCACCTCCTGGCCGTCGACGAGCAGCGGGCCGGCGAAGGAGTCGAGGATTTCGGCGCACAGATTCTCGACCATTTCCGCATTAACATCGCCGCTGACGATGACCGTAAACTCATCGCCGCCGAATCGCGCCAGATTCTCTTTATTGCCAACCACGTGCGTGAGGCGCCGTGCTGCCTGGCGCAGCAACTCGTCTCCCGCCGCGTGGCCGAGCGAGTCGTTGACATGTTTGAAGCGGTCCAGGTCCATGAACAGCAGCGCAAAGCGCGTGCTGCCGCCGCCTTCGATCTTCTGCCGCAAGCGATGGCGCAAGAAAGCGCGATTGGGCAAACCAGTAAGCGCATCGAAATGCGCCAGATAACGCAGCCGCTGCTCGGCGCGCTTGCGGTCGGTCACATCCGCCAAGACCGCGACAAAATTGGTACGCTGGCCCTCCGGGCTCAACACCTCAGCGATCTGCAGCCACGCCAGAAAATCGTCGCCCGAGCGCCGCCGCTGCCACATTTCGCCCGACCACGCGCCGCGTTCGTCCAGCTCCTTACGCATGTCGCGGTAAAACTGCGCGCTGTGCTGGGTGGAGTCGAGAATGGTCGAGGGTTGCCCCAGTAACTCTTCGCTGGTGTAGCCGGTGAGCTTCAAGAACGCCGGGTTGGCCGACACAAAGTGGTACGACAGATCGGTGATCGCCACGCCTTCGAGCATGTGCTGAATCACCGCTTCGCTGGTGCGACGCAGCGCCTCGATGGCGCGGGCTTGCTCGGCGACCCGATAGGTGCCGGCCATCGTCCTTGGCGAGCCATCCTCATCGCGCGCGACGATCCGGCCACGCGCGCGCACCCAGACCCATTGGTTCTTGGCGTCGCGCAATCGATATTCGGCCTCATAGTGCTCGGCTTCGCCACGCACATGGCGTTCGATGGCGCTGGCGACGCGCGCCAGATCGTCGCGATGGACGTAGCGATCCCGCCACTCCTTGCCGTTGACCGCAAAATCGCTGCCGAAGCCCAGCGAGGATTCGGCGCCTGCGGATTTCAATCGATCGCTCTTGAGATCCCAGATCCAGAAGCTATCGCCGCTGCCCCACAGCGCCCAGGCCAGGCGTTCGTCGGCGGTCTCGGCAGATTGCGACAGCGGCGCCTCGCGTTTGTGCAGGCGTCCGAGCAAGTACCCGGCCGCCAACGCCGCCAGTCCGAGAGCCAGTAGGCCCAGGGTGGTCATCGATGAAAAGTGAATGCGACTGGCATCGCTGCAGTCTAAGCCGAGTGCGGGCTTTATGCGCCGCTTGCCGAGGTCACTTTGTGTAGTCGCGGGCGCAGGCGGCTACAATGCTCGCGATGACCACTTTGCTTCCGCCATGCACAACTTCTACGAAATCGAGCAGCAGCTTCACGCCCTGGGTGCAGGACTGGGCGCCGCTGAACTGCAAGGTTCCATCGTCGGCTATTTGTGCGCCGGCAAGACGCAACTGAACGGCTTTATCCTGGACGCGTCTCTACCGGATACGCCGCTGCTCGCGCCGCTCTTCGATGGCAGCCGCAGTGCGCTGGAGGAAGGAAGTATCGCGTTGCTGTTACCTGACGACGATAGCGCTATCGCTGACCGCGCAGCTGCATTGCGCCACTGGTGCAGCGGTTTTCTGGGCGGTTTGGGATTGGGCGGCATGAACAAATCGATCAAGCTGTCGAGCGATGCCGAAGAGTTGCTCAGCGATTTGCGCGAGATCGGTCGCAGCGAGGTCAGTTTCGATGAAGATGAAGAATCCGACGAAAATGCGTTGATGGAATTGATCGAGTACGCACGGATGGGCGCGATACTGTTGCGCGACGAGTTGGGGGTACGATGAGCGCCAAGCCCAGCGAGTTCCGGCGGCGCCGCAAACAGTTGATGGACCTGGCCGGGCGCGGCGCGATCCTGATTGTGCCGAGCGCGCCCGAGCGCATCCGCAATAACGACGCGCACTATCCGTATCGGCAGGACAGCGATTTCTTCTATCTCACCGGGTTCGATGAGCCGCAGGCGGTGCTGGTGTTGGTGCCCGGCCGCGAGGTGGCGGAGACGATTTTGTTCTGCCGCGAGCGCGACCGCGCGCGCGAACAGTGGGATGGCCCAAGGCTCGGGCCCGAGCAAGCGCCCGAGGCGCTTTTGGTCGATGACGCCTTTCCCATCGAAGATATCGACGACATCCTGCCCGGACTCATCGAGGGCCGCGAGCGCATCTATTACCACTTCGGGCGCGATGCCGATTTCGATTTGAAGGTGCTGAACTGGGTCAATCGGGTGCGCGCCGAAGTGCGCCGCGGTGCGCGCGCGCCGCACGAGATCATTGCGCTTGGTTACTTGCTGCATGAGCTGCGCCTGTTCAAGAGCAAGAGCGAACTGAGAGCGATGCAGCGCGCCGCCGATATCGCCGGCGATGCGCATCTGCGGATCATGCAGGTGTGCCGCCCTGGGCTGACCGAGTTCGAGATCGAGGCCGAGGTGTTGCACACTTTTCGCCGGCAGCTTGCTGTGCCGTCCTACGAGCCGATTGTGGCGGCCGGCGCGAATGCCTGCATCTTGCATTACCGCGCGAACAAAGCGGCGCTCAAGGATGGCGATCTATTGCTCGTCGATGCGGGCGCGGAGTTTGGCTGCTATGCGAGCGATATCACGCGCACCATACCCATCAATGGCAAGTTCTCGCCCGAGCAACGCGCGATTTACGAGATCGTGCTCGCCGCGCAATTGGCGGCAATCGATGAGGCGCGCCCCGGCAAACATTGGAACGATCCACACGATGCGGCGGTGCGCACCATCACCCAAGGTTTGATCAAACTCGGCCTGCTCAAGGGCTCGCTCGCGAAGAATCTGAAGGACGAAAAATACAAATCGTTTTTCATGCACAAGACCGGGCATTGGCTGGGCCTCGATGTGCACGATGTCGGCGATTACCGCATCGATGGCGAACCGCGCATGCTGGAACCCGGCATGGTGATGACGGTAGAGCCAGGGATCTACATTGAGGCCGATCGCAAGGATGTGCCGGCGCCGTGGCGCGGCATTGGCGTCCGCATCGAGGATGATGTCCTGGTGACCGCGGCTGCGCCCCAGGTTCTTACCAGCAAAGTGCCCAAGACCGTCGCCGAAATCGAGGCGCACATGGCTGGGTTGCGGAAAGCCGCATGACAGCGACTGCGCTCGCCGACACGATACTGTTTGCGCATGCGCTGATTGTGGCTTTCGTGATTTTCTCTCTGCCGCTAACGCTGATCGGCGGATGGCTCGGCTGGGCGTGGGTGCGCCGTCCCGGGTTTCGGTTTTTGCATCTCGGCCTAATCGGTTTCATCGTCGCGCAGACTTGGCTCGGGGAACTATGCCCGCTGACGATCTGGGAAAACGATTTGCGCGGCGCCTCAGGCCCCGGCGAATCGTTTATCGCCCACTGGTTGCGTACGCTGATTTATGTCGATGTGCCGCTGAGCATTCTCGCCGTTGTCTACACCGCGTTCGCGGCGCTGGTGGCGTTATCGTTCTGGTGGGTGCCGGTGCGATTTGGAGTGCAGACGCGGGGCATCGGACACAAGGTACACGGCGCGTGAAAAAGACTGTTCAAGAATCTCGGGAACCCGACCTCGTGACGTGCAAGCCGCGAGCAAGCATCGTATGGCTGAGCATTGCTTCTCCCATGCTCCGTGCCGCACACCGCACTCTTGCTTGGCGCAACACGCATGCACGGTAGTTCCCCCTTTCTCGAAAGTTTCGCCATCGTCTTGTGCGTAGCCGCGGCGACGACAGTGGCGTGCCAGCGATTGAAGCTGCCGGTGGTGATGGGCTATCTCGCCGCCGGCATTTTGATCGGTCCGCACGCGCCGCCGCTGCTGGTTGCCGACAAGGACACCATCACCACGCTGTCGGAGATGGGCATCATTTTGCTGATGTTCTCCATCGGGATGGAGCTCAGCGTCCGCAAGCTCATCGAGGTGGGGCCCAAGAGCGGCGCCATTGTGCTCATCGAGATGGGCTTGATGTTGTTCCTCGGATATCTGATCGCGCGGCTGCTCGGTTTCACGCCGGTCGAATGCGCGTTCATCGCGGCGATGGTGTCGATTTCATCGACCACCATCATCGCCCGCACCTTCGATGAGCAGCGCGTGCCGCAGCGCCTGCGCGAGGGCGTGTTCGGCGCGTTGGTGATCGAGGACGTGATCGCAATCTTGCTGATCGCAGTGTTGACAACGTTGGCGATGACGCAAAGTTTCGACATCGGCGCGTTGGCGAGCGCAGCCGGGCGCCTGGGAATCTTTCTCATGGTGTTGATGATCGTCGGCATGCTCGTCGTGCCACGCTTGATCCGCAGCGTGGTTGCGCTCAACCGCCCGGAGACGACGTTGGTGACTGCCGTGGGCGTGTGCTTCGCTGCCGCCTTGGCGGCGCAGCGCTACGAGTATTCGGTGGCGCTTGGCGCGTTCCTGGCCGGGTGCCTTGTCGCAGAATCGGGCGAAGGCCATCGTATCGGTGTGCAGATTCGGCCTTTGCGCGACATCTTCACCGCGATTTTTTTCGTGTCGGTTGGATTGTCGATTGATCCCTTGCAACTTCTCGCCGAATGGCAGCTCATTGCGCTGTTCAGTGCGGTTGTTGTGCTCGGCAAGTTTGTCGGCGCGACCTTGGGGTTCTTCGCGGTTGGCAGCTCGGTTCGGCAGGCCACGCAGGCCGGCGCCGCGATGGGCCAGATCGGCGAGTTCAGCTTCATCATCATTGGTTTGGGCGTGAGCCTTAAGGCCGTCGATCCACGGCTGTTTCCGATCGCCGTCGGTGTCTCATGCGTCACGATTCTCCTGACGCCCATCGCCGTCAGCCGCTCGGCCCGCTTGGGCGAGTGGATCGAAGCAAGGCTGCCGCGACCATTGCAAACCTTCGCCAGCCTTTACGGCACCTGGGTGGAGCAGTTGGGCCGGGCTCAGGGCACCTCACAGGTGCGCGCCAAGTCCAAGCGCCTGGTGCGTTTGATTGTGGTCGATGCGCTGCTGCTGGTGGCCATTCTGATCACCGGCGTCATCGGCGGCGATGAGCTGGCCGCGTTCTTGAAAAAGCGCTTGCCGGAAGCCGCTGACATCATGCGCTGGCTGGTCGTCGCCGGATTTGTGGTGCTCGCGGCGCCCCTGGCACTGGGTCTGTTCCGGCTCATTCGCGCCCTTGGCCATGAGCTGGCAATCTCCGCGTTGCCGCCCGCGCCCGAAGGCGGCGTCGATTTTGCGCAAGCGCCCAGGCGCACTTTTGTCGTTGCGCTCCAGCTTGGCATCACGGCGATCGTTCTGTTACCTTGTTTCGCGATTGCCCAACCGTTCATTCCTGGCATCAAAGGCGCACTGCCACTGCCGGTTATCCTTGGCGTCGCGGCGTTCTTCTTCTGGCGCAGCGCCACGCAATTGCAGGGCCACGTTCGCGCCGGCGCGCAGGCGCTGGCCGAGGCGGTGGTCGTATCCGGCAAGGTCCATGGCGAATCGATGGACGACATGGAACAGCTGTTGCCGGGCCTGGGTCAGCTTCAGTCCTATCCGCTGCTCGCCACCAGCGCGTGGATCGATCGATCGCTGGCAGACCTGAACCTGCGTGCGCAAACGGGCGCCAGCGTGCTGGCGATTCGCCGCGGCGAGCAATCCGTATTGACGCCCGATGGTAAGGAAGTGCTCCGCGCAGGCGACGTCATGGTGCTCGCCGGCACGCACGACGCCATCGGTGCCGCGAAACAATTGCTCGCGTCAACCTCGCGGCTTGAATAACGCCGCATCCAGAATCGACCACAGATGGATCGCCCACCCGAGCAGTATCAGCCACAGCACTGCGGCCAGAACGAAGTGCGTGATCGCCATCAATAGGCGGCCTTGCAGCAGCTGACCCAAACCTGGGATGAAGAAGCTTGCCAGTGCCGCGATTACGTTGCCGCCACTGCCTTGTCCGCCCATGTCTTGATCCTCGGGTGCTTGCATCAACAAACCAACAACATGCGAGCAACTGCCGTGGTTTCAAGAGCCGCTGAGATACGCAAATGCCGAGGTCAGTGCGCGCACGCCAACGCTCCCGAAACGCCGCGTTGTCCCGTCCAACGAATCGCTGCAGCAAGCAGTTCGTGCTACATCGAGCCGCGCGGTTCTTTCGGAGTACCGCGAAAACTGAACTCAGGATGTTGCCGCCGCAAAATCAACACTTGACTTAGCTCCAGCTCCATCCGTAGGCTACGCGGCTCCGTGAGAGGGGCTATAGCTCAGCTGGGAGAGCGCTACAATGGCATTGTAGAGGTCGTCGGTTCGATCCCGACTAGCTCCACCAAGTTAAGTCCCCATCGTCTAGAGGCCTAGGACACCGCCCTTTCACGGCAGTAACCGGGGTTCGAATCCCCGTGGGGACGCCATGTAAAACAACAAGTTAGGCCATCCGCAAGGGTGGCCTTTCTTGTTTTGAGGTCCAATAGAGTCAACATTCGGCGCAATCTGCGACAAAAAGCCGGAGAAATCGATAGAGCGCGTGGTTCGGGTCTTTGATCACAGCCGGGAGCACCCAGCTCACCTCGCCCCCGCATACACCGTACCATTGCTCGACGGATAGCGCTCATACACATGCTCGAACACCGCGGCGCATTTCTGTTGGTAGATCTCCGGCGCATAGGCCCGCGGCAAGCCGCTGTCGAGTGTGTCCTCGATGGCCAACTTCAATTGCGATCGTGCGGTCGACTTTTGTCGCCAGTTCAGCACCAGCAGCGACTTCAGCCGCGTCAGTAGTTCACGCGCCACCTTCTTTACTTCGGCGCGTTCGTCGGTCGACAGCGCTGGGGCCGGGCGGGTGAGGATGTCGAAGATGACGAGTTCTTCCTCGCTCATGTTTTCGCGCACATGCCGCTGCTGCTCGTCGTTGAGGCTGTTCGACAACTTCAGCAGTTCCTGGAACAGTTCTTCGATGTTGCGGCTGCCGGCGTTGTAGCTCTCGATCAGCGCCTCGAACTTCTCGGCGAAGTCGGCGCGGGTGCGGTTCAACTGGATCATCTTCTCCAGCTGCGCGCGGATGGCGGCCTTGAGCACTTCGAGGTCGGTGTTCTTGTGCTTCGAGGCCTTGAAGCGTTGCGCCAGCGCCGCGAAGTTGATCTTGGAGAGATCCAGCGACGGCGGTCCCTGATCGCGGATCTCGTGACCGGTGATGGATACGTCGAGCAGGCCTTTGATCTGGCCCATAACCGTTGAGATGTCCGGAGGATTTGGGTTCAGCTTGGCGCGGATGGCCTCGGCCAGCGTGGCGATGCAGGCAACGCGACTGGCGAATTCGAGCGCCGCGGGGTCGGGCTTGACCGCCCGGAACAGGGTGCTCGCCAGTCGCTCATGGGCGTAGAAGTCGCGGCGCACCGGATCGGGCGAGATCAGCGCGTTGATGCCGTCCTGGATGCGCGACAGCCGCTCCATGCTGCCGGCTGTCAGCGACTCGATCTCGGCCAGCTCGACCTGGTGTGCCGCGCAGAAGGTGGTCGCAGCCTGCAGCGACGCGCGCAGTTCGTCGACCAGTTGCTGCTTGTCCCGTACCGGGTTCTCGCCGTCCTTGCCGGCGCCATAAATCGCCAGTGCCTTTTCCAGCGAGGCGAAGACGTTGGCGTAATCGACGATCACGCCGCTGTGCTTGCCGGGGAAAACGCGGTTGGCGCGGGCGATGGTCTGCATCAGCGTGTGATTGCGCATCGGCTTGTCGAGGTACACCGTCGAGCAGCTCGGCGCGTCGAAACCGGTCAACCACATGGCGCAGACGAACACCAGCCGCAGCGGATCGGCGCTGTCCTTGAAGCGCTCGTCCAGCCCCGGTTCCGAATCGTTCATGCGCTTGCGGTGCGGCTCGATGTCGAGCCCCAGCTTCCGCATCTGCTCGATTTCGTTCTGACCCGGCGACACGATCAGCGCCATCTCGGTACTGGTGAGCACGCCCAGTTGTTGTTTCAGCTCGGAGATGCGCAGATCGCGCCGCGCCTGCTCCGGGCTGTGCTCGCCGCCCGGCTGATACTTCAGCTCACCCAGCTCCTTTTGCGCCCTGGTGGTTTCCGCCGCCCAATGCGCCTGCACCTTGTCATACATGCGCAGCGCGGTGGCTTTGTCGATGGCCACCACCATCGCCTTGCCGACAAAGCCACGCCCGATGAAGTGGCGCACGATGTCCCGCGCCACGGTTTCCAGCCGATCGTCACGCGTGATCAGGTGGTATTGCCGACCGAGTTCGCGCTCCAGCCTGGCTTCCTGCTCGGGGTCCAGCTCGGCGTTCTCAATCAGTTTGTAGATGTCGTCGTTGAGGTCTGCATTGACCAGTTGCAGCTCGGGCGTGCGGTTCTCGTAGTAGAGCGGCACGGTGGCGCCGTCTTCGATGGACTGCTGGAAATCGTAGATCGACACGTAGTCGCCAAAGACCTCCTTGGTGCGTTCCTCGCCGGCAATCAGCGGCGTGCCGGTAAATGCCAGGAACATCGCCTTCGGCAATGCCGCGCGCATGTTCAATGCCAGCGTGTTGTACTGGCTGCGGTGCGCCTCGTCGGTCAGCACGATGACATCGGAACGGTCGGTCAGCGCTTCGGGCGTTTGGAACTTGTGGATTAGCGTGAACACGTAACGACGGTTGCCGCGCAGCAATTCGCGCAGATGCGCGCCGCTGGCAGCGTGGCATTCATCGCCCTCGTCCTTGGAGACCGCGCCGACCGCCTTGAAGGTCTTGGCGATCTGATCGTCCAGCTCAATGCGATCGGTGACCACCACGAAGGTCCAGTTGCCGGTGAGCTTGCGCAGCACCTTTTGCGCGAAGAACACCATCGAGAAGCTCTTGCCGCTGCCCTGCGTCTGCCAGAACACGCCGCCACGCCCGTGGCCGAGCTTGCGTGCTTCCAGCATTGAGGCAATGGCGTTGTTGACGCCGAGGAACTGGTGGTTCTGTCCGATGATCTTGACTAGCCCAGCCTTGTGCTCGGAGAACAGCGTGAAGTTCTCGACCAGATCCAGCAGGCGCGACGGCGCGCAGGTGCCGCGCAGCATCACCTCCAGCGACACCCGGCGCGGCTCGTCCTCGCGCTCGATGCGCTTCCACTCGACCCAGCGCTCCCAGTCGGCGGTGAGCGAGCCGACCCGGCTGTCGGTGCCATTGCTGGCGATCAGCAGCGCGTTGGCCCAAAACAGCGCGGGAATCTGCTGCTTGTAGTGACGCAGGTTCTCGTCGAAGGCCGAGCGTGCCGGCACGCCAGGCTTCTTGAGTTCGATCACCACCCACGGCAGGCCGTTGACGAAGCCGACCAGGTCCGGCCGGCAGGTGTAGAGCGCGCCGGTGACGCTGAACTGGCTGACCAGCAGGAAATCGTTGTTGGCCGGATGTTCCCAGTCGACCACGCGCAGCCGCTCGGTCTTCTGCCCGCCATGCACTCGGTCCGGCACCGATACGACGAGGCCGTCCTTGAGCAGCCGGTAGATCTCGCGATTGGCCGCCTCCAGGCTCATCGCCGAGCGGTCGCGGGTTAGCTCATCAATGGCATTGCTAATGGCTTCCGATGGCAGGTCCGGATTGAACTTGATCAGCGCCGCGCGCAAGCGGCTCAGCAACATCACTTCGCCGCGGGTTTCGCGTCCCAACGTGCCGTTGGCGCCGAAGCGCTCGTCCTGCGCCGACAGCGTCTGCCAACCGAGTTCGGCGAATAAGCCGATGGCAGGCTGTTCGACCAGTTGGTCTTCGCTGTAGGCGTGGGCGGTCATGGCCCCTCGTCCGTCGTGGCATCGCCGATCAGCGCCTGTTCGATCGCCTTGATGCTCGGGAGGCTGGTTTGCAGGTCGGCGGGCAGGGCTTCTAGAAGTTGGTATTCGGCGACGCCGATCGGCTTGCTGGAATCGCGCAGCGCGTATTCGGCCACGATCTTGTTCTTGCTCTTGCACAGCAACAGGCCGATGGACGGGCCGTCGTGCTCGGCTTTCATTTGCGCGTCCACTGCGGTCAGGTAGAAGCTCAACTGGCCGGCATGTTCAGGCTTGAAGGCGCCGGCCTTGAGTTCGATCACCACATAGCAACGCAGCTTGAGGTGGTAGAACAACAGGTCGATGAAGAAATCATCGCCGCCCACCTCGATGTGCACCTGCCGGCCAACGAAGGCGAAGCCGGCGCCGAGTTCGAGCAGGAAACGGGTGATGTGCTGGATGATGGCGTCTTCGATGGCGCGCTCACCCGCCTCCTTGCCGAGGCCAAGGAAGTCGAAAAGGTAGGGGTCCTTGAGCGATTCGCTGGCCAGGTCCGAGTGCGGCTTGGGTAGCAGAGCATCGAAGTTGGTGATGGCCTTGCCTTCGCGCTCCAGCAACCGCCTTTCGATGTGGATGTTGAGGACATTGCGCGACCAGCCATGCTCGACCGCACGCCGGGCATAGGCCAATCGCGACTCTGGCGACTTGAGGCGAGTCAGCAGCACCAGGTTGTGGCCCCAGGGCAAATGTCCAACAGCCTGTTGGACGATTCCGGCATCCGGCCATGCCTCGGCGAATGCGCGCATGTACATCAGGTTCGCGCGCGAAAAGCCCCTCATGTCCGGGAACGCGTTGCGCAGGTCCTGCGCGAGCCGCTCGATCACCTTGCTGCCCCAGCCCTCGCGATCCTGCCGGGCGAGGATGTCGCGGCCGATCTGCCAGTACAGCAGCACCAGCTCGCGATTGACCGCCAGTGACGCGCGCTGCTGGGCAGCGTGGATGCGCGTCTTCAGTTCCGCCAGCCAGTCGGCGTAGTCGGCGGGCAAAGGGACGATCTCAGGCATCGGCGAGGGCCTCGACGTCGATCTGGCCGGAGAGCAGGCGCGGCAGCAGCAGGTCGCGGGTGCGGCGGAGGTTTTGGATCTGGAATACGAACTTATGTTGCTGCTCTATGACGTCCGAAGTCAGTGCAGAGAATCTGTCTGCAACTCCACCCTTCGGAACGATGACCGCGTACTGCTTCAGCACATCCCAGTTCGCGCGAGGCATCTTTGCGCCGTTGGCAGTCGCACTTGCCTCGGCGACGAATGCATCACTGGAAACACAAGCGACGACCCAAGCGTAGTGCTCAGGACGACGAGCACGGATAACGATTGTGTCCGCCGAGCAGAGCCCGTCAAATGGGGCGACGCTCACCTTGTGGAAGTACGGTCGGATCTTCCCGAACAACACCTCACCCTTCTTGAACTCCAACTTGTTTGAACCAAGCTCGGTCGTGGCTTCCCATGCGTCGAGCGCAAGTGATTTGCGTGGAATGTGCTCAAGGCCGACGAACGGACGCGGCTCTTGCAACCGGCCCTTAGGCACATTGCGACGCATCTCCTCGGCGATCTCACCTAGCTTCTTTACCTCCCACCCCTGCGGAATCTCGCCGAGGGCGGAGGCGACGCGGGGGACGGATTCGTGGCCGGGGAAGCGGAAGTGGACGAACCACTCGCGGTAGAGGGCGCGGGCCATCGACTCCAGGATCTTGATGCGCCGCTGGCTGTTCTCGATCAGTTCGTCGTAGGCCGACAGGATGCCGGCGATGCGTTGCTGCACTGGGAGTGGGGGCACATTGAATTCAAGGAAGGGAATGTCCTCAAGCCGCATATGCTCGACTGTTGATCCCGAGCCGTACCCGCGAATCTGACTCTGCAGGTCATCCGCGAGCAGTGAGTAGAGCAGAAAGTCCGCGTCCAACTTTTTCGGGTCCGGCCGAAAATGATAAAGACGCTGCCCAAGAAAGACAGCGTCATCAGTCCTAATCTTGCCAACGCCTCCGAGCGGTGCTTCGCGGGTCAAAATTATGTCCCCGCGCTTTGGGACAAGCCGCCGCGTCCACTTTTTGTAGGTCTCTTCGGTCACATAACGAACATTCGTCACGTCGATGTATCCGTTGCGAACATTAGTTGTCCGCAGCATCTTAAACGGCGTCGGTTCGGCAACTACGGGCGCGGTCCGATTGACACAATCGACGTGCACCTCGCAGAGCCCGACGATGGGCAAGCGCTGCCAAGCGGATGACTTGGCGGCCATCATCAATTCTCCAAAATCCCAGCCGCATTCGCCGCAATCGTCTGCTCCAACTCCCGCGCCTGCGCATTCAGCTTTTCCAGTTCCTCATTCAACACCTCGAACTGCGCCTTGAAGTCCTCGTCGCTGACCTCTTCGCCGGGCGCGACGCCGACGTAGCGGCCGGGGTTCAGCGACCAGCCCTGGGCTTCGATCTCGGCGATGGAGGCGGCTTTGCACAAGCCGGGGACGTCGGCATAGCGCGGCGGGTTGCCGAAGACCTCGAAGATCTTCTGCTCGGCGTCGGCGCCGCCCTGGGTGTAGTCCAGCGCCTCGCCGCGATGCAGGCGCACCAGGTTGCCGATAAAGCCGATCTGCGCGGCGGTCCAGTCGCGGTGGGCGCGGTCGACCTGGCGATAGATGTGGCGGGCGTCGATGAACAGCACGAAGCCGCCGAGCGGGGTGTGCGCCTTGGCCTTGTCGAAGAACCACAGCGTGCACGGCAGCGTGACCGTGTAGAACATGTTGGGGCCGACGGCCACCATCACGTCCACCGCGCGCGATTCGATCAGTTTCTGGCGCAGTTCCTGCTCCGAGCCACGCGCGTCGGAGGCGGAGTTGGCCATCACGAAGCCGGCGCGGCCGTGCTCGTTGAGCGCGGAGTAGAACAACTGGATCCACAGGTAGTTGGCGTTGTCGGTGCGCGGCAGGCCGAAGGGGAAACGCCGGCCGGGGCCGACCGAATCCTTCAGCCGCTCCTTGTCCACCGCGTTGACGTTGAACGGCGGATTGGCGAGCACGAAGTCGAAGCGGCCAGTGGCGGCGTGTGGATCGTCGTAATAGCTGTTGACGTTGCCGCCGTGGCGGATGTCGCCCTCCAGCCCGTGCACCGCAAGATTCAGGCGGCACAGGCGGCCGGTGTCGTCGGTCTTCTCGACGCCGCAGATACTCAATTCCCGCGCGGGTTCACCCGAGTATCGCGCACCCCCATCCCGGCCTGCCTGCCACCCTTCTCCCGCTGGGAGAAGGGCCGGGGATGAGGGCGGCGCGGCGCCGTGCTCGGACACGAAGCGCGCCGACTGCACGAACATGCCGCCGGAGCCGCAGGCCGGATCGAGGATCTGGCCATGAAACGGCTCGATGATCTCGGCGAGCAGCTTGACGATGCTGCTCGGCGTGTAGAACTCGCCGCCGCCTTGCCCCTCGGTCATCGCGAAGGCGCCGAGGAAGTACTCGTAGATGCGGCCGAAGGCATCGAAATCGAGCGTGGCCGGAATCTCCGACACCTTCTTCAGCAGCTCCTTCAGCAAGGTGCTGGTGAACAGGTTGTAGGTCTTGGGCAACACGCCGGCCAGCTGCGGGTTGTGCTTCTCCACCTCGCGCATCGCCGCATTGACCCTGGCGCCGATGTCGGCCACCTCCGGCAGCGTCAGCAGATAGTCGAAGCGCGCCTCCGGAGCGAGATAGAGGATCCCTTCCGCATGATAGGCCGCAGGCTCATCAACCCGGCTGCCACGGCGCGAGGACGCGCCCGCCGCTTCCAGCCGTGCGCGCTGCGCGGCAAAGCGCACCTCGGCAAAGCGCAGGAAGATCAGGCCCAGGATGGGCCCGGAATACTCCTGCGCCTTCAGCCCGGAGTTGGCGCGGAACTGGTCAGCGGCATCCCACAGGCGCTTCTCCAGCGACGTGGCAGCGACGTCCTTCTCGGTGGGGGCGATCCATTGCATGGGAGGCAGGTTCTCGTCGTGAAGCGGCGATTCGGGAAGGCATCCGGCACGCCTTGCCAATCCTGATTGGACCGGCTCAGGGGACACCGGTCAAGTGACGAGGATGCAGCATTAGCGCCGCCAATCGTTATAGCGCCCCAGGCAGAGTCTTCGGGTGGGCCAGCCTGTCTGCTTGATCGCGACGCTACAGTCAGCTAACGCTCGCGCCCGAATGCCGCCAAGTTTGGTTCCGCAAGCAAAAATGCTGAACAGAGCACAACATACGGCGGCGAATGGCGTAGATTTTTCGCTCTATTGGCAACGCTTCATGATCCGTTCATTGGCGCAGCCGCGCCTCGATCAGGGGAAAGTTATGCGTTTGAAGACTTTGTTGGCGCTGGCGCTTGCAAGCTCGACCGCACCAGCCGCAGCGATGACCGTATTCCCGGTGACCAACTCGGCGGAATTGGTAGCGGCGATTGATGCCGCAAACGCCACGCCGGAGGCGGACATCATCACCCTCGAGCGCGGTCTTTACGTGCTGAAAAAAGCGCATGCCGAAGATCGCCGCGCAGCGCTGCCGGAGATTAAGTCGGCCATCGTCATTCGCGGCAACGGTTCTGAATTGCGGCGCTACGCCACCGACGATTTCCGGTTATTTCATGTCGCCGAGGGCGCGCATCTGCGCCTGGAGGGTGTGATCCTGGCAGAAGGTTCGATTGGCGTGATTCGCAATCACGGCACCGCCGAATTGCGTCGAGTGGCGCTCGTGGATTCCACCGCCCGCGGCGCTTCTGCGATCGTGGAAAACTACGGCGAAATGCGCTTCGAGCACTGCGAAGTGAGTTTCAACACCGTTGCCGGGGCATCGCGCGACGCCGGCACCATCATCAACTGGGGAACGTTGACGATGTCCTCCACCACGTTCCAGGGCAACCATCTTTCCCGCCGCTACGAGGGTGTTGCGCTCGCTTCCACGGTGCTCAACTACGGCACGGCCGATATCCGCGACGTCATCATCGCAGAGAACATCGCGGGCGACGCCGAAGCGAACGGCGCCCCGCAGGCACCGCTAGTGAATCTTGGTAATGGCCGTCTCGCGCTGAAGCTGATCCGCGAACACGACAATGTGCCAGGGCAGGCGCTGGTTGCGCGCAGCGCTGCGCCGTAGGGGACCACGTAAGAGCGAAGTTGCCCATTGCGTTCCCTCCCCGCTGGCGGGCGAGGGTAAGGTGGATCTCGCAACCTCGATCGTCTTTAACCGTCGGACGCGGTCAGAAAGTCGGGCAAGGCAAGCAAAGCATTTCTCACACGAAGGCACGAAGGTAAGAAGCAAGAGCTGCCAGGCAAGTTGCGTTTCTGCCTTCTTTTCTTCGTGTCTTCGCGTCTTCGTGTGAACAAAGATTCACGGCCGAAGCGCCACAAGCTCAATACAACTGCCGGTTGAGCCCCAGCGATTGCATCACTTTGCTGGCGATCTCTTCGATCGACATGTGCGTGGAGTGCATCACCGGTATGTTTTCGCGCTTGAACAATCGCTCCGCCTCCTCGACTTCCCAGCGACATTGTTCCATCGACGCATAGCGCGAACCGGCGCGGCGTTGCTCGCGGATTTGATGCAGGCGCCGGGGGTCGATTGTCAGTCCGTAAATCTTCGCCCGCTGGCTGCGCAGTTTGGCGGGCAACTCGCCGGCTTCGAGATCCTCGGGCAGCAGCGGATAGTTCGCCGCGCGCACGCCATAGTGCAGCGCCATATACAGGCAGGTTGGCGTTTTCCCCGAACGCGATACGCCCATCAATACCACTTCGGCATCGGAAAAGTTCGCCTGCACGCCATCGTCGTGTGTTAGCGCGTAGTTCGTCGCGTTCATGCGCGCCTCGTATTCCGCGGAATCCGCCCCGCCATGGGCTTTGCCCACTTTGGGTGTGCGCGGCATGCCCAGTTCCTGCTCCAGTGGCGGAATGAACGGCGCGAACACATCCAGCATCAGCGCGCCGCTTTCGGCGATCAGCTGCGAAAGATGGCCGTCGACAACGGTGTTGATCACCACCGGGCGCACGCCCGACTCATCCCCCGCGCGGCGAATCTCCTCCGCCGCCGTCACCGCCTTCTGGGCGTTATCCACAAACGCCAGTCGCCGCGTCACAAACGGCACGCCATCGAACTGCGTCAGCACGCTATGGCCAATCGTTTCGGCGGTGATGCCGGTTCCGTCGGACACATAAAAAATCGGGCGTGGGCGCATCGCTGCCACCTCATGGATCGAGAGACGCAAGACTAGCCGGAAGTTGTCGTGCGGGTTTCAATCAACGCAGTGCGGAGTCCATCAAGACCCAACGAGCATGAACCTCAAAGCTTTATCAGCCCCTGCTGTACCGCATTGAACACCGCCTCCGAGCGCGAGGTGGCCGCGAGTTTGGGGTAGAGGTTCTTGACGTGGTGGGCGAGGGTGTTGGTTTGCATGCCAAGAATGTTGGCGGCTTCGCGGTACGAGTGGCCACGGGCGAGGGTTTCCAGCACGTCGCGTTCGCGCGGGGTCAGTTCGTTCATCGGGTTGCTCTTGTTCTGGCGTTCGCGTTGCCGCAGGCGGCGCAGCAGGAATCCGGCGACTGCGGGCGAGATCGGCGAGTCCCCTGCGGCGGCGGCGCGCAAGGCCTCCAGCAATTCGGGGGTGTCGGCGCCTTTGAGCACGTAGCCATCGACGCCGGCTTCGATGGCGTCGATGACGCTGGTTTCATCGCCAAATAGCGTGAACACCACCACCACTGGGCGCTTCCGTCCCATCGGTTTGATGAGGTCGGTGCCGCGGCCGTCGGGCAGGCCGAGATCGAGCAGCAGAATGTCGGTGGGCCGAACCATCGCGGCACGGGCTTGCTTAAGGTCGTGCGCTATCCAGGCCAGCGTGAAGTCGCTGCTACTGGCGATGCTGCGCTGCACCGACTCGCAGACCGCGAGATTGTCTTCGACGATGGCGACGGTCTTGGTCATGCGGCGGTCCGATGCGTGCTGCAACTATTGCGACGATAACAATCGCCGGCATCCCACACGCATGTGAGGCGGTATCCCATATTGTTGGGACATGATGTTTTCCATATGGGCAAAACGACGAACCATGGGAAGCTTGATACGCGCGGCAATGTGGTGGCTTTTCTGGCTGGCGATGTTCCTGCCGGCGGTGCACATCGCTGAGCGCATCGCGCTGCCGGACGGCATGGACCAGCGCGACTCAGTTGCGTATCGCATGTTCGATGCCAAAGGCAACGAGCTCGGCGCCGGGTCGGCGCGTCGGGTCGGTCTTGAAGGCTATGTGGTCGACGTCGTCGAAGGTGCCGAGCGCATTGTGTTCGAGGTGCCATTCGAACGCGCAACGGATGATGATCGGGCGCTCGGTCTGTACTTCAGCTTGCAGGAGCAGACGCTGGAAATCCGCGTCAACGGCACGGTCATTCGTTCCGCCAAGAGCATTCCAAGATTCGAAGGCATGCTGACCAGCGAACCGGCGTTTTACCCGATGCCGATCGATAGCCTGATCGTCGGAACCAATCGACTCGAGATCCACAAATCCCTCTACGGTGTCGACGCGGCGCTGAGTCCGTTCGCTGTGGGCCTGGCGGACGAGTTGATCGACGCGTATCGCTGGCGCAGCTTTTTCGTCATCGATCTTGGCTTGATCAGCATCGGTGTGCAGATGTTTGTATTGCTGCTGATGGCGTTGATCAACTGGCCGGCGGCGGAACGGCCGCGCATCCGCGCGCTGATGCTGATCATCGCGTTGAATGCCGCCGTTACGTACTTCATGAGTTTCAGGCCGCCCATCGAGATGACGTTTTCGCAGTTCGTGTACGTCTGGAGTGCGCTGAACCTGGCGATTGGGCTGGCGGTGTTCGCCTTCGCCGCACACGATAGTGCGATCGCGTTGCCGATACGTATGCGTTGGGTTTGGGTGGCGATCTTCGCGGCGCATGCGGTTGTGTTTGCGGTGGCGCCGCTCGATGTCGATCGCGTTGTTACCATGCTGGTGGAATTGCCGTACGGATTTGCCGTGATCGCGCCGCTGGTCTCGACCTTTTTGATGGCGCGCGCTGTGGTCCAGTCGCAGTCGGCCCGCCGCTTCGAGCGCAGCGTGCTCGCTCTGTCCTTCGGCGCGATTTCCCTGGACCGCATCGGTTCGCTCGTCGATCTGCATTCGCCTTTCGACGCCAATCTGCCGATGACGCTGACCTGGGGGCCGATTCTCGGCACGTTTTTAGGCCTGTCGATGTTGCTGGCGCTGGCCCGCGAAGCGGCGCGCGCGCGGGAGGTGGTCGATCAGGCCAATCAGCGGCTGGCGCAGGCGTTGGCGGCGCGCGAGTCGGAGTTGGCCGAAAGTTATCGGCAGCGCGAGGCGATCCAACGTCAGGCGGCGGTGCTGGAGGAGCGCCAGCGTCTGGTGCGCGATATGCACGATGGTATCGGCGGCGAGCTGATGAGTTTGAAGCTGAGGGCCGAGTCCGGATCGATTGATCAAGCGGCGCTGCGTGTTGGCATCAGCAATAGCCTCAATGATTTGCGCTTGATCGTCGATTCGCTCGATAGCGCTGAAGATGGCGTATCGATGACCCTGGTGGCGTTCGAACGCCGATTGCGCCAGCAACTGGCAGGCACGGGCGTGTCGCTAAACGTCGCCGACCACACCACCAACGCCTCGGGCAGCCTTGCACCGCGACAGCTACTGAACGTACTGCGCGTACTGCAAGAGGCGGTCACCAACGCGCTTGGGCACGGCAAAGCGACTCGCCTGGACCTGACCGCCGGCTACGTCGAAGAGCAGGGCCGTTTCGAGTTCGTTCTGAGCGACAATGGTTTGGGCATCGATGCCAGTCGCCCAGCCGGACATGGATTACGCAATATGCAACAGCGCGCCGCAGCGAGCGGCGGCACGTGTACGGTCGATAGCGATGCAAGCGGGACGCGCGTAAGGGTTAGCGTGCCGGCGCTAACGGAGGAGGCACTGCACTGACGTCACGATTGTGCGTTCGCGCAGGCTACGTCAGTTCTGCCACCTCACCCGCAATCTCCTTGCGCATCGATGCGGTGCGCTCACGCCCTAAAACCTTGGCACAGCGCGAGCCACGATCACCTCAGCAAATGCTCAGACTGATGGAACCCATGACAGGCAATACACGTACTCGGCAATAGTTCCTTGTCGTGCTCGCCGGCATGGCACTGGCGGCAGTTGGTGATCTCCGGAATCAGCAAGTCCGCGCTCGATTGCGATTGGCTGGCGATATGGCAGGCCTCGCAGTCCATCGTTACGTGCGCGTTGTGCGTGAAGCGCGATTTTTCGTACCACTGGCCGGCAACGCGCACCGGCGCCACCTGCCAGCCGCCGCGCACGGCTGCGGGGTCTTTGCTGACGCTGTGGCACACGCCGCAGGCGCGGCCTGAAAACAGCGTGTCGGTGGTTTGCGTGGCTTTCTGTTGCGCCCATGCCAGCGCCTCGCGGCGCTCCTCCGGCGTTGGCGGCGGTTGGCCAGGACGACGGCGCTGGCGGACGATGACCGGTGCGCTCACATCATCGTATCCGCCCTCGAGTGCGACCTTGGCGTAGAACTCATCGAGCATGTATTGCACGGCCGCGACGTCCGCATGCGGCACTTGCCGATCCGGCACGCGCAGATCGAAATCAAGGCGATGGCAGCTCTGGCAGTGCTGCTCGAAATCGATCGGCGCGATCAGCGCGCCACCGGGTTCCGCGACGTGGCAATCGGCGCAAACCATATTCACCGTACCATCGGGACTGGTGACGCCGCGTTCGCGTAAATGCGTTGCGTGCGGGAATTTGAGGCCCGAGGTCTCGATCAGCGGTGTTTTGTCCATGCTTGTTCGCACCGGGGCGAAGCTGCCGTCCTCGGCCCATGCCGGCAGCAGCACGCTGAACTGCGGGTGTGCGTTGCCGAAGTCCTCAACGTTGGCCAGCAGCGTTTGGTTCGGAATGCGCTCGGTGAGGTTGCGGTGGCAGTCCGAGCACAGGACTTGATCGTTGCGCACCAGGCCTTCGTTGCCATTGTGATCGCGATGGCAGTGCGCGCAACGCGCCTGCGCAATATCGGGCAGCGGAAACTCGGCCGGGTCGGCGTGTGCTGGCGTGGCGGCGTGGCACACCACACATTTCGCGTCTTCGACGACGCTGAACGGCGAACCGTGGCAAGCCTGGCAATCGCCGGCCATGGTGTGATGGGCGTCGTGCAAATGCCCGGTATCCCAGGCATTCATGCCCACCATCGGCATGCCGGCCGTTGCGATGCGCAGTGTCGGCATGTAGTGCGCGACGATGGGGATCGCCAAGCCGATGATCAGCATTGAGATCAAGCCAATCCACGCCGCCCGGCGCTTGCCGATGCCGGCCTCGGCAAGCGTCATCGGCAAGGCTTCGGATTCCTCCCGCGCCGCAACTTCGGTCTTGTCGATCAGCGCAACTTCGACGGCAGCTTCGAAGTCTTTGGGCGGTTCGATGAGCGTGATGCGCGAGTTACCGACCTCGATCTGGCTGCCCGAGGTGGCCGTCGCATTTTGCTCCAGCTTGCCGTCGAGACGAATGCCAGAGGCGACCAGCGCCTCGACGCGATAACGGCCGTTGCCGAGCACAGTGACCGTGGCATGCTCCAACGCCGCGCGCAAATCGTTGACGAAGATCGCCTGATCGGCGGCACGGCCGATCGTCAGCGTATCGCCGAAGTGGATTTCTTCCTCGTATGAGACGCTGCCTTTCCCCTTTTTGATGACGCGGCGGATGTGCCATTTCATCGCTGCGCCCTCACCAGTAGAAAAACACGGACAGGATGTGCGCCGTCAGCGCGCCGAGCAGCGCTAGCGACAGCGGGACGTGGAAATACAGCCAGATTTCCATCAGCGCCTGCAGCTGGATATCGCGCGCCACGCGGCTCGCGAGCGCGCGTTTGCGCGACACCAGATCGATGAGGCGGCGTAAGGTATCGCTCTGCGCATCGTTGGCTTGGTGGGCGAGAAAATCCACCATCACGACCATCGTCTGCCCTGATCGGTGCTGCTTGTCGGCGGTGGTCGCTTGCGTAACCGCTTCCTTCAGTCGCGTCAGTGCCTGACCTGATTCGTCTTTGGCCGTCAGTTGCGCCCACAAGCCGCCGCCGAGCCGGGTGTTCTGGATCGAGCGCAAAATCGCATCGTGTACCGACTTGTCGACCTTGTCTGCCAGTTGCAAGGCTTGCGCGTCCAGCTCGCGTATCTCTGCAACCATCGCCTCGCGCGTGGTGCTGGCGCGGTTGCGCGTCATCAGCGCCGGGTAACGAAGGTACGCGTACACACCGAAAAAGCCGCTGAAAATCACCAGTAACATCAAGACCAATGCCAGGGTGTGGATGTTCCAGCCAACCTGGAAGCCTGAATGCAATAAGCTGATCAGGATCAGCGAAGTGCCCAGATACACATGCGCACTCAACCAGCCGCGCGCTGTGCCGATGGCGCGGCCGTAGCGCCGTTTGCGGATGCCGAACCACAGCAGCCAAAGAATCAACACTGCGCCGATCGTGCCGAGTGTGTAGCCCAGCCAGGAGCCACCGTTGGGTACGCCGATCGGATCGTGCCACAGGTACGCGGTCAGCGAACCTAAGCTCAGCAGGATCGATACCCACAGATACCGATAGCTGCGGAAGTTGAGAATGGAGTCATGCATGGCTGAGTCGCAGGTGGCCGGTGTTCGCGAGAATGGTGACCCGTGACGACAAGGGGCGGGGGGCAGGGGGCAGGGGACCTATCCCGTGCTCCGCGATCACGCAACGAGTTCGAGTTGCGAGTGGCCAACGTCCCCTGCTCCCCGCTCCCTGCCCCTCAAAATCACGGCGCCCGCGCATACGCGTACTCCGGTAATTGCTCGGGACTGATGCGGATCGCGGCGCCCGTCGGGCAGGCACGTACGCAAGCGGCGCCGCCTTTGATGTCCTTGCACATATCGCACTTGACGGCTTTTTTCTCGTGGCTTTCCGGGTCGTACGGCGACTCGCCGGGACCGGGGCCGGCGCCGAACAGGAGCCACTGCAGCAATCCTGGTTTCTTCTTCGGCTTGGCCGCCATGTGGATCACGCCGTACGGACAGTTGCGCTCGCAATTGCCGCAGCCAATGCAGTTGTCGGCAATGAACACCTCGCCATTCGGTGCCCGATGGATGGCGTCGGGTGGGCAGTCCTTCATGCAATGTGGGTGCTCGCAATGGCGGCAACTCGTCGGCACATGCACATTGGCGAATGTGGGTCCGGCTTCGCGATCCAGGCGCGAGGTGCCGCCGTGGGTCTCGGCACAAGCTTTCTCGCAGTTGTCGCAGCGTACGCACAGCGATTCATCGATCAGAAGCACGTCCGTGGCTTCGCCGACGCCCTGGCCGATTAAAAACGAAATCACATCGCCGCTGGAGGCCCCCGCTTGCGTGGTGATGTTCTCCGCGGTGCGCTGCTTGACCTCGTTAGCCAATTTCATGCGCAGCATCGGGTTTTGCGCCAGCAGCTTGCGGAAGGCTTCGCGCTCAACGCGAATGGTCTCGGTGGCGATCGCGGCTTTCGCCGTGGCCGAGCGTTTGCCGCCGCCCAATAGCGCCATCTCGCCGACGTAATTGCCGGCCGGCACATAACTCAATACCACATCGCGTCCGGCGATCTGCCTCGAAATCGTCAGCGAACCGACGCGTACCAGATGCAGGCAATCGCCATCGTCGCCCTCGCGGAACAACACCTCGCCGGCCTTGAAGCGCTGCAACGTGGCGCCTTTGACCACATCGCGAATCTGCACCGCCGTGGCCTCCTCGCCAAAGCGCGCGCGGATCGCGCGTTCGACGAAGACCTGGTCGATCATCTTCTTTACCGCTTCGACCGAGTTGATCAGTTTCTTCATCGATCGGCGCGGCGTTTCGATCAGCACGCAGCCCTTTCCAGCGACCACCGTGGCAGTACGGCGGCGCCCGGAAATCAAGCTCATTTCGCCGAAGAACTCGCCCGGGTTGAGCACAATGCGCTTATCGCCGGCGTCGTCCATCAACACTTCGACATGGCCATCGACGAGGCAATAAAAACTGTTGGTGTAATCGTTGCGTTTGAAAATCACCTCGCCAGATTTGGGCGCGCGCAAGGCGGAGTCGATCATGAACTCGCGCAATTGCAGCGGCGTAATCGTGGCCAGCAGCGGCACGGCCTCTTGAATCTTCTTCAGCGTGGCACCGACGCTTTTGAAGCCCGGCATCGATTCGAATTTTGCACGCAGCAGCGGTTCATCCGCCGGCTCGACGCTGCGACCCAGGATGTACTCGACGACTTCGAAGCCCTGGTTCATCGCCTGCTTGATCAGCGGATAACCGCCGAGCGCGCCGACAATGTACAAACCCGGCACGTTGCTCTCGTACTTCTCGCTGATCGCCGGCACGGCTGCCGGATCGTCGTTCGGAAACTTGACGCCGCAAGCCTCGACGAAGGTTCGCGGTGGATTGGCGCCAAGGCGCGCGATGATGCGATCGCACAACACCTGCGCTCGCCCCTTGGGCGTGTTCAAGATCATACGGCCCGGCTTCTTGCCCACCGTGAGCTTGTCGATGCGCTCAGGCGCCGAGCCAAAGTAGCACTCGATCACACCATCTTCGATGGCCTTCTGGATGGCGCGCAGATTGCCTTCCTTGGCGCGCGCGAACTCCTCGCGGCGATTGACGACGACCACCTGATTTTGTTTTGCCAGAGACACCGCGTTTTCGATCGCCGCGTCACCGGCGCCGACGACAATGATCGTCTCGCCTTCGTATTCGTCAGGATCGTCGAGCGTGTACTGCACAAACGGCGCGTCTTCGCCGGGCACGCCGAGCTTGCGGATATTGCCCTGCAGGCCGATGCCGAGGACCACGGCCTTCGCCTGGATTTTTTCGCTGCGGCCGATCGACAGATCAAAGCCGGCGTCGGTTTTCTTGATCGCCGTGACTTCTGCGCCGTGGCGCACGTTTACACCGAGCTTGGCGACATCCTGGTCCCAACTCTCCAGAATCGATTCGCGCGAACCAGCCTGGAACTTGAGCGGCGAGCGTAACGGCAGAGCCTCAGGCTCGGCCATCACGTGCTTTCCCTTCTGATAGCGATAGATGGTGTTGGACAGGTGCGGCGCGCCTTCCAGCAGCACGTGCGACACCTTCAGTTCAGCCGCCCGCGCCGCCGCGCTGATGCCGCCGGGGCCCGAGCCGACAATCGCGATATCGAACATGCGCTACCCCATGCGTCATGGATGGGTGAAGAGTATGCCTAAAGGAGGCGAACGCGTGGTTGCTTGCGACGTGCCACGACGTCGTAGGCCCCTTTTCCTGGGTCGAATCAAGATGCGCAAGATCCAAGGACGCCATGCGAGTCGACTGCCATTAATTGAACATTTGTCATTTGTCGGCTCGCCATTGGCTCAACGCGACCGGAAGCCCTGCATTCGATTGCATGAAACCCCATCCCCCGCTATGTTCCGCGGTAATGGCCAAGCCAATCTTCTCTAAGTCTTTGATTTTTCGGAAATCGTCATGTCTTCTTCACTGGTGTCGCTGAACACTTGGGTGGCCGAGGTGGCCGCGCTGACAAAACCGGATCGTATTCATTGGTGCGACGGTTCAGAAGCTGAACGCGATGCGCTGATCGCGCGCATGGTCGATCTGGGGGACTTGCTGCCGCTGAACCCACAAACGCATCCCAATTGTTACCTGCACCGCTCGCACCCCAACGATGTGGCGCGCGTTGAGCATCTGACCTTCGTCTGCAGCGAGAATCAGGACGACGCCGGGCCGAACAATCACTGGATGGCGCCCAAAGAAGCGCACGCCAAGATCGATGCGCTGTTCGCCGGATCGATGCGCGGGCGCACGCTGTATGTGGTGCCGTATTGCATGGGCCCGATCGACTCGCCGTTCGCACGCTGCGGCGTGGAGATCACCGACAGCCCATATGTGGTTGTCAACATGCGCATCATGACGCGCATGGGCGAGGCCGCGCTGAAGCGCATCGAGCGCGAAGGGCGTTTTGTGCGCGGCCTGCACTCGATCGGCGAGCTCGATCCTGAGCGGCGTTTCATCATGCATTTCCCCGAAGAGCTGATGATCAAGAGCTATGGCTCGGGTTACGGCGGCAATGCGCTGTTGGGCAAAAAGTGCCACGCGCTGCGCATCGCCAGCTGGCAGGCGCGCCAGGAAGGTTGGCTCGCCGAGCATATGCTGATCGTCGGCATCGAGAATCCGCAGGGCGAGCGCCACTACGTTGCCGCGGCATTCCCATCGGCTTGCGGCAAAACCAATCTCGCGATGCTGATCCCGCCGCAGTCGCACGCCGGCTGGAAAGTCTGGACCGTAGGCGATGACATCTGCTGGCTGCATCCAGGTCACGACGGGCGACTGTGGGCCATCAACCCCGAATCGGGTTACTTCGGCGTGGCGCCCGGCACCAGCCACAAAACCAATCGCAATGCGGTAGAGATGCTCAATCGCGATGCGATTTTCACCAACGTTGCGGTGACTGCCGACAATCAGCCCTGGTGGGAAGGCCTGTCCGATGCGGTGCCGGTCAAGGACTGGCAGGGCCGCGACTACGATCCCAAGAATGGCCCGGCGGCGCACCCGAACTCGCGCTTTACCGTGTCGATGCGCCAGTGCCCAAGCTTTGCGCCGGAGGCCGACGAACCGGCCGGCGTGCCGATTTCGGCGTTGATTTTCGGGGGGCGTCGCGAGTCTCTGGTGCCGCTGGTGTTCGAAGCGCGCGACTGGCAGCACGGCGTGCTGGTCGGCGCGTCGATGGCGTCGGAAACCACTGCGGCGGCCGCTGGCGCCGTGGGTGTGGTGCGCCGCGATTCGATGGCGATGAAACCCTTCTGCGGTTACAACTTCGCCGACTACTTCACGCATTGGCTGAAAGTCGGCGAAAAGCTCACCCACCCGCCGCGCATCTACCACGTCAACTGGTTCCGCAAAGGCGCCGACGGCAAGTTCCTGTGGCCCGGCTTCTCCGACAATCTGCGCGTGCTGCAATGGATTCTGGCGCGCTGCGAAGGCAACGTGGGTGCTCAGGACACGCCGATCGGCCTGCTACCCAACGCCAGCGATCTGGATCTGCGTGGCCTGGACAACATCAGCGCCGCACTCGATTCGCTGCTAGCGGTCGATGAAGACGGCTGGCGCAATGAGTTCGGCGAAATCAAACGCTACCTCGAGAGTTTTGGCGCCCGCGCGCCGGGGAAACTCAAGGCCGAGTGCGAGCGGGTTGAGGCGGCGCTGGCGTAGGTCTTAGGCGAGCTTAGTCGGCTCTTGGGATGTGCTTGACCGCGCTTGCGCCCGGCATTACGATTTCGCCATTCGTAATACTTGGAGCTGGCCCGTGGAGCCGACGACCCTGACTTCTAAAGGTCAGATCACTGTGCCGCGCGATATTCGCGAGCAGCTTGGGATGAAGTCTGGCGACAAGATGGTGTTCACGCTGCTCAGCGATGGCACTGTTGTGATGCGCCCCAAGACGCGCCGGCTGGCTGATCTTGCCGGTTCGCTGACGCGACCTGGGCAGCCGAGCGTGGCGCTTGAGGAGATGAATCCATTTCGGACTCCGACGACCAATAAGGCATCGAAGCGACGAGTTCGAACTTAGCGGGTCGCCTGATGCTACGCCGACCGAGAGCTGGGCAATGATCGCGATCGACACCAATGTGCTGGTGCGATTACTGGTCCGCGACGACGAGCCGCAGTACAAAGCGGCGCGGCGACTGATCGATCAGGCTGAAGCCGATGATCAACCGGTGCTGATTGTTCTGGGTGTGTTGCTCGAAACCGAATGGGTGCTGCGCAGTCGTTACCGACTCGACAAGGCCAGTATCGCAGCGGCGATCGCCGCGCTTCTGGAGAGCGCTGACGTAGTGATCGAGCATCCGCCCAGTGTCGAGCAAGCACTTTACGTGTGGAACCAGCATCCAACTGCCGATTTCGCCGATTGCCTGCTAAGCGCGCGGGCCGCGCATTTGGGACGCAGCCGCTTCGCGACCTTTGATGTGCAAGCGTCGCGATTGCCCGGTGTCGAATTGATCGTGCAGACCCCATAGCGGTGACGCGCGCCAGGCACTGGCCAGACTTCAGCCTTGAAAAAGAAGCCGCACGCGGCTAAGCCCGCGTGCGCGAGCGAGCCGCACAATGCGGCTCGCAGTTGCTCAGCGCTGCCCCAGCGGCACGTAATCGCGCGATTTCGGCCCCACGTAAATCTGCCGCGGGCGACCGATCTTGACGTCGCCTGCTGCGTTCTGTTCAAGCCAGTGCGCGATCCAGCCGGCGGTGCGGGCGATGGCGAACATCACGGTAAACATCTCCACCGGAATCTTCAGCGCCTTGTAAATGATGCCGGAGTAGAAGTCGACGTTCGGATAGAGCTTGCGTTCGACGAAATAATCGTCTTTGAGCGCGACTTCTTCGAGCGCCATAGCCACATCGAGCAGCGGATCGTGGATGCCCAACTCGTTAAGCACCTTGTGGCACATCTCGCGAATGATCTTCGCGCGCGGGTCGAAGTTCTTGTAGACGCGATGGCCAAAACCCATCAAGCGGAAGTTGTCGTTCTTGTCTTTGGCGCGTTCTACCGCGCGAGCCACGTTCGACTTGTCGCCGATCTCGTTCAGCATCTTCAGCACGGCCTCGTTGGCGCCGCCGTGCGCGGGGCCCCAGAGTGCGGCGATGCCGGAAGCGATGCAAGCGATCGGATTGGCGCCGGTCGATCCCACCAGACGCACCGTGGACGTCGACGCGTTCTGCTCATGATCGGCGTGCAGGATGAACAGCAAATCCAGCGCTTTGGCGGCGATCGGGTTCACCTCGTACGGCTCGGCCGGCACGCCGAACATCATGTCCAGAAAGCGCGAGCAATAGTCGAGATTGTTCTTCGGGTAAACGTAAGGCTGCCCGACCGAGTGCTTGTAGCACGCGGCGGCGAGCGTGGGCATTTTTGCGATCAGGCGGATCGCCGTGATCATGCGGTGCTGCGGATCTTCCGGGTCCAGCGAGTCGTGATAGAACGCCGCGAGCGAGCCGGCGATACCGACCATCATCGCCATCGGGTGGGCGTTGTAGTGGAAGCCATTCATGAACAGCTTCAGGCCCTCGTGAATCATCGTGTGATGCGTCACGTGGTGCTCGAACTCGGTCTTCTGCGCCGGGCCGGGCAGATCGCCGTGGATCAGCAGGTAGGCGACTTCGAGAAAGCTCGAATGTTGCGCGAGTTGGTCGATCGGGTAGCCGCGATACAAGAGCACGCCCTGGTCGCCATCAATGAAGGTGATCGCGCTCTTGGTGCTGCATGTCGAGACGAATCCCGGGTCGTAGGTGAAAAGACCCAGTTCTTTGTTGAGCTTGGCGATATCGATCGCCGGGTCGCCCAGCGCGCCAGATACGATCGGCAAATCCGCCTGCTTGCCGTTGCGCGAATCCACAATGGCGATGGTGTTCGACATCTTGAGTTCTCCGTACTCCAGCGATTCAGATTTCGAGTATGCATGGGTCGAGAGGAGCGCGTCACCCATTGGCGTCAGCGGCGGAAATGTCAAATTCGTTGCGCGGTGACCTTGTCTCTTGACATTCACCGATCGCCTGGAGTTTTGAACCGCTCGTGCAGCCAGAGATATTGCTCGGGCGCGCGGCGAATGATGTCTTCAAGCAGAGCATTGACGCGCGTGGTGTCGGCCAGCACATCGTTCGAGGGAAAGTCATCCAGCGCCGGCAGCAGCGTGATCTCGTAGCCTGCGCCGACGCGCCGATGCGCAAAGCCGACCACCGCCGCGCCGGTCAGGCGCGCGAGCTGGTGGGTCGCTGTGAGCGTCGGTGCGGGGATGCCGAAAAACGGCGCCATCGCGTGATCGCCGCGCCGATAGGCCTGATCCGGCGCGTACCACAGCACGCCGCCCTGCTTGAGATGACGGATCGCCGCGCGCAGCTCGTCGCGGCGGAACATCGCGCTGGCGTATCGAAGCCGGGCGCGACGCACTGTCCACTCCATGGCCGGGTCGCCATGTTCGCGATACATTCCGGCCACCGGTACGCGTGTGGTCAGCAAGCGCGCGCACAGCTCCAGGTGCGAGAAATGCGCGCCCACCAGCAGCACGCCGCGGCCGCCAGAGCGCAGGCGCTCGAACGCGTCCAGGCCGTGAAAGCTGACTGGCAAACCCGCAATTGCGCGATTGGAGGCGAACCAGCCCCAGGCGAACGACGCCAACATGCGACCGCTCTCGAGTTCGTTGTCGGCGATCAGTCGACGCTGCGCGGTGCTGTCGATATCTGGAAAGCAGCGCTCGATATTGCGTGCAATCAGGCCCCGCCGGCGCGGCATCAGGCGCAACGCGACAAAGCCCATTGCGGCGCCACTCGCCAATACCAAGGTGTGCGGCAGTCTACCCAGCAGCCAAAGCATCGCCATCGCCAACCATGTCGGCCAGCTCTTGGGATGCCACTTGGAATGCATTGCGGTGCGAACGCGCGCCATAAGCAAGGGGTCGATTGCGCTGCGCCCTATACTGGCATTTTGTGGCGGACGGGTGACCGACGGTCCGCACTGACCGAGGGCGAGAGTTAACGGTCCTGGAAAATGCGAGTTCGGACATGCGCCGGGCTCGCGCCTCAAAAAGCACGCCGTACGGGCATCTTCAAACCAACCTCAGGAGCGTTTCGCTGAAGCGGCATCTCTATACGCTGGCGATGTATCTGGCGATGCCGGTGATCTTGTATCGCCTGGCGTTCCGTGGCCTGCGCAATCGTGGCTACTTCAAGCGCTGGCTGGAACGCTTCGGCTGGTTCGACGCGGACATTCGCTCGTCGATCTGGGTGCATGCGGTGTCGGTGGGCGAGTTCAATGCCGCCATGCCGTTGATTGAGGCGTTGTTGGCCGCGCATCCGAATGACACGATGGTCGTGACGACGATCACGCCCACCGGCTCGGAGCGCGTCGTCAAGCGCCTGGGATCGCGGGTGTTCCATGTTTACCTGCCTTACGACCTGCCGAGTGCGATCAAGCGCTTCATGGCGCGCGTCAAGCCGCGCATTGCGGTGGTCATGGAAACCGAGATCTGGCCGAATCTGTACTTCGCGTGCAATAGCTCTGGCATTCCGATTTTCATTGCCAACGCGCGACTCTCGGAGCGCAGCTTGCGCGGCTACGGCCCGGCCATCGCGCTGATGCGCGAGGCGGTGCAGTGCGCGACGCTGGTCGCCGCGCAATCGCACGGTGATGCCGAACGCTTTCGACGCTTAGGCGTGACCGAGGACAAGTTACAGGTGGTCGGCAACATCAAATTCGATATGGCAGTGCCGACCGACCTTGACGCCGAGGCGGCCGGATTTCGCCAGCACTGGGGTGCGCTGCGGCCCGTTTGGATCGCGGCGAGTACGCACGAAGGCGAGGAGGCTGCGGTATTGCAAGCACACGCGCGCGTGCTCGGGCGCTTCCCCGATGCGTTGTTGATCCTGGTGCCGCGACATCCGGAGCGCTTTCGCGCAGCGATCGGACTGTGCCGATCGTTCGGCTTTCGCACCGCCTCCCGAAGCGAGGACACGCTTGCAGGCGGCGATTCGCAGTGTTTCGTGGTCGATACCATGGGCGAGTTGCTCAAGTTCTTCGCCTGCAGCGACGCGGCCTTCGTCGGCGGCAGCCTGGATGCGATCGGCGGTCACAATGTTCTAGAACCGGCCGCCCTCGGCAAGCCAGTGCTGACCGGCCCACATACCTTCAACTTTGCGGAAGTCTGTGAAACCATGCTCCGCGACCAAGCCTTGATCCGCGTGCAAAACGGCGCACAGCTCGGCACCCAGTTGATCCGCGTGTTGAGCGACCCGGCTCTGGCGCAGCGACTCTCCGCCGCGGCGCTGGGCGTCGTCGAACGCGAACGTGGTGCGGTGCCGCGAACCTTGACGTTAATCGCCGCCGTTTTGGCTGGCGCGGCCTATGGCCAAACCATCAACCAGTCGTCGAATTCCACATCGGCGATGTAGTACTTCACCGCCGCCGCGCGGCGCAGGCCGTGTTTCTCGTAGAACCGAATGGCCCGCGGCGCGAGCTGGTAAACCGACAGAAACAAACCCACGCCACGGGCCTGCGCCTGCTGCTTGGCCATCTCGATCAACCACGCGCCGGCGCCAGTGCCAATCGCTTCAGGCCGCAGATAGCAGCGCTGCACTTCGATGGCGGGCCCCGATGCGGCCGGCGGCGAGACATTGAACCCCAATTGTACGTAGCCAATCGCGTCGCTCGCGGCATCCGTGGCACCGGGCGCATACCAAATGCCGATCTCGCCCGAGCGCAGGCGTTGTGCAATCGTTCCCGGGTCATAGCTGCGAGCGACGTGAATCTTTAGTTTGTCTTCGCTCGCGGCATCGCCATACGCGGCGCGAAAAGTCTGCTCCATCAGGATCGACAGGGCAGGTGCATCGGCGGGAGTGGCGGGGATCAGGGGCATAAAGGGGCACGGGGCACGGGGCGCGGGGCACCGGTGAGTATCCGGCCTGGAACGATACTTGATTTCTGGCAGAGCCCGGCAAAGCTCCTCATGCGGCGCTCGGCATCTGCTCCGCACCCCGTCCCCCGTGCCCCGTCCCCCGCCCCTCGCATCCCGTTCAGCTTTCGCTGCGTCGCAGCTTGCGAACATGCGCGCCGCGCCGCGACTATGATCGAGGCATTGGATGCGATAAAGGTTTCGATGATCCGTACTTTGTCCCTGGCAGTTTTCGCGGCTTCTCTCCTCCTCGCAGATCCTGCGTGGGCGTTGACCTTGAAAGAGGCCATCGAGCAAGTCGAAAAGGACACCAAAGGCACGGTGTTGTCGGCTGATACCATCCGTACCCGTGGTACGGTGGTATATCGCATCAAGGTGCTGATGCCCGATGGTCGCGTTCGTATATTCCAAATCCCGGCGTAAGGAGTGAGCGATGCGAGTTCTGCTGGTCGAAGACGAAGCCCCGTTGCGCGAGACCCTGGCTGCGCGCCTGCAGCGCGAAGGCTTCGCGGTCGACACCGCCTGCGATGGCGATGAAGCCGTATACATGGGCAAGGAAGTGCCCTTCGATGTTGCCATCGTCGATCTCGGCCTGCCGAAGTTGCCGGGGCTGGAGGTGGTCAAGAAATTGCGCGAGTACGGTCGGCGCTACCCGATCCTGATCCTCACCGCGCGCGGCAGTTGGGAAGACAAGGTCGAAGGCCTGAAGTGTGGCGCCGACGATTACCTGGTCAAGCCCTTCCACATTGAAGAGCTGTTGGCACGCATGAACGCGCTGGTGCGCCGCAGCGCGGGGTGGAGCAAGCCGCTGCTCGAATGCGGGCCGGTCAAGCTCGACACCACGGCGCAGTCGGTCACCGTTAACGATGTCTCGGTGGATCTGACGAGCTACGAGTACAAAGTTCTCGAATACCTGATCCTGCACGCGGGCGAGCTGGTGTCCAAGAGCGATCTGACCGAGCACATTTACGAGCAGGATTTCGATCGCGACAGCAACGTGATCGAAGTGTTCATCGGTAGGCTGCGCAAGAAGCTCGATCCCGATGGCGCGCTGAAACCGATCGAAACCGTGCGCGGTCGCGGCTATCGGTTCTCGATCCCACGTACTGCATAACGCACCGTGGCCGCGCGGCATCCGTTCTCGCTTGCCGCGCGCAGCATGTTCGTCGCCAGCTTCGTGCTGGCGGCGTTCATTGGCCTCACCGGTTACGCGCTCGAGCGTGCCTTCGAGGGTTGGGCGTTTTCGGTGTTGCGCGAGCGCATGCAGAGCGTGCTGTATTCGTTCCTGGCGCGAACCGACATTTCCGTGCGCGGCGAAGTCTTGATCCCGGAGCTGGTGCCCGAGCCGCGCCTCGATCGTCCCGGATCGGGGTTATACGCCTCGCTCTATGCCGAGAACTTTCGCTGGGAATCGCCTAGCGCCGCCGAGCGTGAGTTGCCGTTCGAGGATGCGCTGAAACCCGGCGAGATCGTCTTCAAAGGGCCGATCCAAACCAACGTCGGCGGCGTTTATATGCTCAGCATGGGTGTGCTCTTCGAGGCGCGCTCGGCTGGCGGCAAAGACGTGCGCGTCACCATCAACGTTGGCGAAAACCAGAGCGGCGTGAAGCGCCAGATCACCGCGTTTCGCGAAACCATGTGGGTGGTGCTGGGCGGCTTAGGGTTGTTATTGCTGGCGTTCCAGGCGCTGCTGCTGATCTGGAGTTTGAAGCCCTTTCGAGCCGTGGCCCGCGATCTCGCCAGCGTTCAGCGCGGCGAATCTGAAGCACTCACCGGCGACTATCCGGTCGAATTGGCTACGCTCACGCAAGGTCTGAACGATTTCATCAAAAGCGAGCGCGAACATTTGCGCCGCTATCGCAATACGCTGGGCGATCTCGCGCACAGTTTGAAAACCCCGCTCGCGGTGATGCGCGGTTTGTTCGACAACGAAGACGACGCGGCGGCGCTGAAGCGCGGCGGCACCGAGCAAGTCATCAAGATGGACGAGATCGTGGCGTACCAGCTTGCGCGCGCCGCGAAATCCGGTCACCAAACCTACGCCGCGCCATTGCCGGTGCAACCGCACGCCGAAGAAATTGCGCTCACCCTAGAACGCGTCTACGCGAACAAACAAGCGCTGGCCGAGTTCGAGATCGATCCCAAAGCCATGTTCCATGGCGACAAGGGCGATCTGATGGAGCTTGTCGGCAATCTGATGGACAACGCCTTCAAGTGGTGCAAATCGCGCGTCTTGCTCACCGCGCAGCCGATCAAGAACCCCAAAGCGCGCCGCCCGGGTTTGTATCTGCGCGTCGAAGACGATGGCCCCGGTATCCCGGACGATCAAACCTCCGAGGTGCTGAAACGCGGCGTCCGCGGCGACGAGCGCGTGCAAGGCCACGGTATTGGCCTGTCCATCATCGGCGATATCGTCGCCAGTTATGACGGCGAAATGGTCGTGTCGCGATCTGAGTCGTTGGGCGGGGCGTCGTTTGAGGTGCGTTTGCCACCGTTGATGTGACGTCGACCGCAGCGCCGCTGGCCATGCGATCCGGCGCATTTCACGGCGGTAGTACACCGACGAATTTAGTGTCCTTCGGCCGTTACGAGCCGAGGTCCCAATGCCAGAATCAACGCCCTGTCGCGGCAACAAGGCTGCCTTGCCGAGCAAACGGTGTCCGGTTTGCGGTCTGACGATGACTTGGCGCAAGAGCTGCGAGAGGAGTTGGATCAGTTGAAGTATTACTCCGATGCTTGCAGACGGCGGAGAACGAAGCTTGGCTAGGCTGCGTGCACGCACGCTGGTGCGTGGCGATCGACTCAGCCCGATAGCGTCTGAATTAAAAACACAGCCGTCGGAATGCCTGCCGAAGCAAAGTCTTGGATCGACCGTCCACTATGTCTGCTGAAGCCGCGCTAGTTTGGTTCAAACGCGATCTGCGTGTGCGCGATCACGCGCCGCTCGCTGCGGCGACACGTTTTGAGCGCGCCGTGGGCCTGGTGGTGATCGAACCCGAATGGCTGCGCAGCCCCGAATGCGATCCGCGTCATGTCGGCTTTTTGCTCGACTGCGTTGCCAAGCTGAAGCACGATCTGGCGGCGAGAGGGCTGCCGCTGCTGGTGCGTAGGGGTTCCGCGGTGGAGGTCTTCCAGGCGCTGCGGCTGGCGTTTCCATTCTCCCACCTTTACAGCCATGAGGAGACTGGATCCGGCTGGAGCTACCAGCGCGATATTGCAGTGGCTGCCTGGTGCCGCAGCCATGGCGTTCAATGGACCGAGATACCGCAGACCGGTGTTGTGCGGCGCCTGCGCACGCGCGAGGGCTGGTCCGCGCGCTGGACGCAGCGCATGTGTGCGTCGGAAGCGCCGGCTGTTGCTTTCCACTCGCCAGCCGTCGTGGAGCCGGACGCCGTGCCGACGCTGCGCGATTTGGGCCTGAGCGCGACGCCGCTTCCAACGGGCGGAGAGCGCGCTGCCTGGGCGGCGTTGGAAAGTTTTCTGGATGGCCGCGGCCGCAATTATCGCCGTGCGATGTCGAGCCCGCTGACGGCGGCCGAAGGCTGCAGCCGGCTCAGCGCGCATCTGGCGTTTGGCACGATTTCCATGCGTTGCGTTCACCAAGCCACCGAGGCGCGCATTGCGTCGTGCGGCGATCGTGATCTGGCGTCGAACCTGCGCGCATTCGCTGGCCGGCTGCGCTGGCATTGTCATTTCATACAGAAGCTTGAAGACCAGCCCGACATCGAGTGGCGCAATCTGGCGCGCAGTGTCGATGGAATCCGTGCTGGCGACGGCACCGATCTGGAAGCGATCGATCGAGAACGCCTGCAGGCCTGGCGCGAAGGGCGCACCGGTTTCCCGATGGTCGACGCGTGCATGCGACAATTGTGCGCGACCGGCTGGCTGAACTTTCGCATGCGCGCGATGCTGGTCAGCTTCGCTGCGTATCACTTGTGGTTGCATTGGCGCGAACCAGGACTGCATTTGGCGCGTCAGTTTCTCGACTTCGAGCCCGGCATCCACTGGAGCCAGATGCAGATGCAATCGGGCACCACCGGTATAAATACCTTGCGCATCTATTCGCCGGCCAAACAAGCGCTGGACCAAGATCCGCATGGCGAATACATCCGACGCTGGATTCCCGAGTACGGCTCCGCCCACTATCCACCGCCGCTGGTTGATGAACGCGCGGCCTTGGCTGCCGCGAAAACGAAACTCTACGGCCTGCGGCGAACCTGCGAGGCGCACGCCGAAGCCAGTGCCATTCAACAAAAGCACGGCTCGCGCAAACGCAGTTCTAAGAATCGGTCAGGCCAGGGACGTCGATCCAGCGAAAAGTTGGCGATCCAAGGGGAGCTGTTCTAGCGCCCAGCTTGTCACTGACGGGGAGCACGTCCAAACGCAGACCTGCGCCTAAAAGTTAGCTAAGCGCTGCCACGCGGACCAGTTTTGCGCAGACAAAAGGCGAGAAACGATAATCCCGCGACCGCATAGCCCAGTGGAGCAATCCACTGCGTTGACCACCAATAAAGCTCGCGATACCAGTCGGGCAATTCATGGGACGTGTCGAAGCGTAAGCCGAGCCATGCGGACGCCGCAGAAGCAAGCAGGGTGACAGCGAGAGATAGCGCACAGACCAGCAGTTCAGCCGAGCGGCTGGTACGGCGCTGATTAGTCACAGCAACGAAGAAGGCCAGCGGGCCAATCACCGGCAGTACGCGATGAACAATATCCTCGAGTTGCATGCGATGGCTTTAGGTTGAGCCACGTAGCCGCTTGGACGTGCTTTTGGCGGAACGGTGCGCTTGTTTTTGTGCGAGCCGCACAGGCGCGCCTGCGGGTGCGCAAACCGAATCGCAACCAGCGTGGCATGGGATCATGCGAACCATGGGTCCGCGCATCAAAGCAAACAGGCCCGCGATCAGCGAGCCTGTTTGCTTCAGCGATTCATCAGCTCCCTGCCGGGACTGCGCCCGGCAAGTGTTACTTCTGGCCGTAACGCTTACGGAACTTGTCGACGCGACCGCCCACATCTGCGGCTTTGTGCTTGCCGGTGTAGAACGGGTGCGACTTGCTGGACACGTCGATCTTGATCAACGGGTATTCCTTGCCGTCGGTCCACTTGATGGTCTCTTTGGACTTCTTCGTGGAACGGGTGAGGAACGCGAAGTCCGTGGTCACATCCTGGAACACGACGTCGAAGTACTGCGGATGGATATCGGCCTTCATGAGCCTCTCCTAAAGAACGGTCAATCTTAGAGCCGCGCTTTATAGCACGAGCTTTATCGGCAGATCAAAGCAGCGCCTGGCGCATGTGTTCATGAAATAGCGAGGTGTCGATGTCCGCAACGATGGCTACCATCGGATCCTGCCAGCCGGAAATGCCGACGCGATCGACGATCGTCTGGCCGCGGGCCGCGCCAAGTCCGCACTCGACGCGGACGCGAAAATGCTCGTAGCGAGCGCAGTCTGGATGCAGCGCTACGAACGCCGCCAGGGGATCTGCCCAGGCCCACTGGCCGGCCTCACGCTCACGCACGAAGGCCTCGGTTTTGTGCGTGATGGCGCGCATCCAGCGAGCGAGCGGCGCCGATGCGCTCAGCCAATCGAGCACGTCGCGGACGCCAGGCGCCGCACGCAAGGTGAGCGACCAATCGACCAGCTCGATGCCGGGCCAGCGCGAGAAAACCATCGCCGCCGCCTCCGGATCGAAGCCGATGTTGAACTCGGCGCTGGGGATCGCCGTGTTGCCTTGACCATTCACGGCGCCGCCCATCACCACAAAACGCGCGCAGCGACTCGGCAGCGTCGGATCGAGCATGAGCGCAAGGGCGATGTTGGTGAGCGGGCCGAGTGCGAGCAGGTTCAGCGGTTCGCGAAACGAGGCATCGATCAGCGCCTGCGCGCCGTGCGCTTGCTGCAGCGTTGCGGCGGGTGGCGGCAACAGAGCATCGCCGAAACCGTCGGCGCCATGTACGAATGCCGCATCAGGCAAGCCGCCGATCATCGGCTTTGCGCATCCGGCAAACACCGGCGGCGGCGCGGCGAACAGATCGACCAGCCGCAGCGCATTGCGCGCAGTGTGTTCGAGTTTTAATGTGCCGGCGACCACCGAGACGCCGACGACGTCCACCTCGGCCGCGCGCATCATCAGGATCGCCCAGGCGTCGTCGACGCCGGGATCGGTATCGATCCACCAGTGCGGCTTAGCCGACATACCAGATACCATTGGTGAAGTGTTCGGCATTCCACCACAAATGCACCGCAATGCTGGCGACGTAACCCAGCGCCACGGCCCAGGTCCAGCGCAAGTGGCCGAAGAAGGTGTAATAGCCTTTCGAGACGCCCATCAATGCAACGCCCGCGGCCGAGCCGACACTCAGCATGCTGCCGCCGACGCCCGCCGTGAGCGTGATCAGCAGCCACTGGCCGTGATCCATCGGCGGGCTCATCTGCAGCACCGCGTACATGATCGGGATGTTGTCGACGATGGCCGATAGCGTGCCCATCGCCACGTTCGCCCAAGTGTGGCCCCAGCCCGCGTAAAGCTCATGGGAGGCCAGCGCCAGCAGGCCCACCGCCTTGAGTCCGCCAACGCATAGCAACACGCCGAAAAAGAACAGCAAGGTGTCCCATTCGGCCTGACCGATGATGCGGAAGATATTGAACGGATCGGCAAACGAGCGGCGCGATTCGGCGCGCTTGATGAAGTAGCCGTAGGTGCTCAGAAGGCCGAGGCCAAACATCATGCCGAATACCGCCGGCATCCCCAGCATCTGCTTGCTGGCAACGGTAATGGCGATCGTCAGCGCGAACAATACGCACACGCCGATGGCGCCGGGCTTCAAATCCGCGTTATCGGGAGACCGCGGCGGGGTACCTGCGGGCACCGCAAAAGACATGAGCGTAGCAGGCACCAGGAAGTTCACCGCTGAGGGCACGAAAATCTTGAAGAACTCGAAAAATTCGACCTTGTGGGCTTGCCACACCATCAGCGTGGTGATGTCGCCAAATGCGCACCATGCACCGCCAGCGTTGGCGGCAACGACGAGGTTGATGAAACTCAATACGATGAATTGGCGGTTGCCGGCAGCACAGGCCAGCACGACCGCCGACATGATCAGTGCCGTGGTCAAATTGTCGAGCACCGATGAGAGGAAAAAACTGACGACTCCGGTGATCCAGAACAGCGCGCGGTAGGAGAACCCGCGCGAAACGAGTTGCGCGCGCAGCTCTTCGAACACATTGCGCTCGGTCATCGCCGACACGAAGGCCATTGCGACGATCAGAAAAAAGAACAACTGCGAGAACTCAAGGAATACTTCTTCGAAAGCATGCTTGGCGGCCCCTTCGGGAAAACCACCTGCCATCGCCAGATAGGTGCCGATCATGGCCCAGATCAATCCGGCGCCGATCAGCACTGGCTTGCTCTTGCGAAGGTGCAGCTTTTCCTCGATCACCACCAGCGCGTACGCGATCACAAAAACCAGTAGTACCGCCCAAGACACCCAGGTACCGACGAGATCGAAATGTTCGGCGCCAGATGCGAACGCCGACGGTGCGATCAGCAGCGCGGCAAGAAAGCAGAGCAGATTCATAGCGATCCGGCGGCGAATACGAAGCGGCGGATGATGCGAGGGTATTGTGAACGCTGCAATGCAGGTCAACCCATCAGCATTAGGCTGTTGGTGGTCGCCCGGTGCCGGACGTCAGCTGGCCGCTCAGCCTTTAAGGATCTCCCGCGCAGCGCGCAGGCCGGTCAAGTAGGCGCCGTGTGTGGTGCCGAAATACTTGCGGCTGGTCGCTTCGCCGGCAAAGTGCAGGCGACCCATCGGCGCCGCCAAGTCCTGGCGTGCGCTGGGATCGGCGCCGACCGCGTTGAAGGAATAAGAACCAAGAGCGAACGGATCGCTTGCCCAGCGCGTGATCTGTTGATCACGCGGTTCAGGGACCTCGCCGAACATCCCGCGAAGCGCGCCCATCGCCTCGGCGACGGTTTTGGTGTCGCTCCACGCTTCGATCTGGCTCGCGAACTCCGCGGCGTTGAAGCCGAGCAGCACCGACTTGCCGCTCGCGCGAGCGAGATTCAGCCACTGCGTCCATTCGCCTCGCCGTTCTGGCAAGCGCTCGATCCAGTCGACATCGGTGGGCCAGAACGTGTGCCCAAAGCGCAGAAAACACTTGTTCAGAAGACCGACGCCGAGCGACTCGATGGCGCGGCGTTTTGCCGCGGGCAAGCGCGGCGAGAACTCGATCGCACCGGCTTTGAGCACGCCGAGCGGCACGCTGACGATGACTCGATCGGCGCGCAATGTGTGCCCAGCCGCATCGATGCGAACGCCATCCTCGTCCCACGAGATACGCTCGACAATGTGCCCAAGTCGAATCGACAAGCCCTTGGCTAGATGTTCTGGGAGCGCGCCGAAACCGTCGGGGAAAACAATGTCGTCGCCGTCGAAGGCACTATCGTCGTTACACCACCAGGCCGACAGTTGCTGCGTGCTGCCTGCATACTCGTGCTCGAAGTCGCCATTCATACGCAGCTCGATGAGCCTGCGATCGTCGCGGCTCAGCGAATCCCAATCGAGTGCCTCCATCACGGCAGCATGCAATGAGCGATCGGACTCGGGTTGCTGCGCGCTTTCCAGTACCTCCGAGATTCGCTCGCGCCAATGCGCCAGACGCTCGTATTCGGACACCGTGAAACGCCGGCCGGCTCGGTAGCCGATCGCATTCTCATCATCGGTGGTGATCGTGCGCACCCCAAGCTCGCGCGCCAATTTGCCCAGTGGGCTGGCTTGAAAGCCATTGATCCAACTGGCGCCCAGATCCATCGGCGCGTCCTTCCAGACGCGGCTGGTGTGGATGCGCCCGCCGATGCGCTCGCGCGCTTCCAGTATCTCGACACGATGTCCGGCGCTATGCAGCGCACGTGCGGCGGCGAGGCCGGCGATGCCAGCGCCGATGACCACGATCTTCTGCGGCTGCGCCGGCGTCAGCGCCCATGTGTGGCGCGCAGCCAGCGCCAAGCCGAGCATTGCGAGCAGTTTGCGTCGATCCATAGCGCCGAGCCCCAGCGGCCATCCGCGTGCCGCAACAATTCTGCGCCGCGCGATTGCTGCGCGACAACGGCCAAGCCTGGTGAGGCTTCAGGACTTTTGCACCGTGCAGAAAAAGTTCAGCTTGTTGCCATCCAGATCGCGTACGTAGGCGCAGTAAAACACACCGCCACGGGGGCCCGGATCGCCTTCATTAGTTGCGCCCAATTCGAGCGCCTTTTTGTGCAGCAACTTAGCTTGCTCGGGCGTCTTGACCGCGAGCGCAATCATCGTGCCGTTGCCAATCGTGGCCGGCTCTTTGTTGTACGGCAGCGCCACACCGAACGCGGGCAGATGCGGCGCGACGGTCCAGGCGATGAGCCGATCCATCGTCATCATTCTCTTGGCGCCCACTTCTGCGAAGAGCGCATCGTAAAACGCCGCTGCGCGCGGCAAATCATTGGTGCCTACAGTGGTGTATCCGATCATGGTTTCGCTCCGGTTGGGGTGAGCAAGTGATACGCGCTTGCGCAAGGTTCGAGAAGGGCCGGATCGGACCATCTGAGGTGGTGTTGGTCATCGCTTCGGGTTGAAAAATCTCGCCATCCCCGAGAAAGCGAGAATTCGGCAACGCGGAGGGTGTTGGCCGGGCCGCGTAATCCGCACATCTCCTGGTAATGGCCTTACTGGTGGTTGGTTGCCTTAGCCGCCGCGCATTCTCCTGGCCAGCGGCGAGTCGAGCGCGGCCAGTGCACTTGCCGCACCTTCGTGATCGCGCGGCTCGAGATTCTGTCCGAGCTTGAACTTGCCCACGATGCGCACGATCTCGATCTCGATACCGACGATGGCGCGCAGATTCGCGTCGATGTAGTCGCCTGGGGCGTCGTGCAGCGACCACGGTCTGGGCTCCTGTGCTTCGTGCGTCTGCGTCAGCTGCGACACCACGGAGCGCAGATAGTCGACATCGTCGCGAATGCGGAGCGTGCCGTGGACATGTACCACCTCGTAGTTCCACGTTGGCACGCGTCGATGCGTATCCGCTTTGCCCGGATACCAGTTCGGCGAGATGTAGTGCTGCTCGCCACGGAAGATGACCAGCGCATCGCCATCGCGCGCTTGTTGCCAGAGCGGATTCGCGCGCGCGCAGTGGGCGCGCAATCGGCGCGCTGCGCGGTCGAGTTCGAAGGGCAGGTGATTGGCGTCGAGCCCGTCGCTGTGCGTGACCAGGGCGCCGAGCGGCGAGCGCTCGATCAGAGCGAACAGCTGCGTCTCGTCGGTTACCGTGAAATGGGCCGGGTTGTACATCGCGCTATTTTCCTGTCGCAGGCACTGGCGATGGCCGCACATTCAATCCCAAAGCAAGATACACGCCGACGAGCACCATGAAGATGCCCGCAAATGTGCCCGCGCTAATGGTCTCGGCGAGAAACAGCCACGCCCAGAAGATTGCAAAACATGGCACCAGAAAGGTGACGGTCATCGCCCGCGTCACCCCGATTCGGCGCATCAGCGGGAAGTACAGAACGTACGGCAGACCGGTGCTGATGATGCCCGAACCCAAAATGCAGGCGATCAGTGTCGGGCTCCAGTCGATACTCGCCGGCGTTGCGAACGGCAGCGTCGGCAGCAGCCACAGTGCGGCCGCCAGCTGGCTGCCGCACCCGAGCGCCATCGGCTCGATGTGCGCAGCGCGGGTTTTCATGTACTGCCCGGCGATAGCGTAAAGAAGTGCGGCCAATAGCGTGCCGCCGAAGGCGAGCACGGTGACCCATCCCACGCTCACGGTCCCGGCGCTGGTGGTGACCGCAACGCCAGCCAGCCCCAGACCCAGCCCAATCGATTTCATCGTGCCTGGACCGCGTCGCGCAATGGCGATGCCGAGCAGCGCCGACCACAGCGGCGCAGTCGCGTTGCCGATGGCCGAATACGCCGCCGGAATGTACAACGCCGCGATCGCAAACAAGGCGAACGGAATTGCCGAGTTGATCAGACCGATGATCAAGAAATGCTGCGCGTCGCGCTGCAAATACAGCCGCTGTTTGCGCTGCCAGAGTATGGCCGCAATCAACGCCCCGCCAATCGCGACGCGCAAATCCGCCGCCCACGCCCAGCCAATCGCTGGCGCGATGACGCGCATGAACATAAAGCTGATGCCCCACATCGCCGCCAGCATGAGCAGCGTGAAGATGTCGCGGGACTCGATGTCCGTGTGCGTGGTGTCAGGCATGCGCATGCGCCACGCGGATCGATGGTGCCGCGTCGCTGCGCCACGGAATCGGCTGGCGCAAAACGAAGGCCAGCAAATGCTGTTGCAACACCGCCAACAGCATCGGCTCGGGTAACTCCTTGGCCAACGCGAGCTTCGGGCGTTCGGCAAGTAACGCGGCAATCCAGCGCGCGAAGCGCTCGTCCATCCGCACCAGGTGCGCGTGCGGATAGGTCTCGCATAACTCGGTTGTAAACCGTTCTGCCTCGCCCTGGATGCACACCCAACTCACGCCTTTCTCGGACTGCGCGACGACCAGATTCCCTAGCTCGCACGGCGCGATGCCGTAGGCAAGCCAGGCACCGGCGCCGCCACGACGCAACGAAGCGGGCGACATGCCAAGCGCATGCGCCGCATGCCGATAGGCGCTGCTCAGCGCGCCGAAGTGCTGCAACGCACTTTCCAATACATCGCCTTGTTCCTGCAGAGCTATCCGCCAACTGCGCATGCGATAACTGAGCAGCCACTGCTTGGCGCTGATGCCGAGGTAGCGTTGGCACTGGCGATGCAAGGTCGGCGCCGATGTCGATAGTGTCGCAAGCAGCACCGGCAACTCCCATGTCGGGTGCTCTTGCACCAGGTCGGCGAACTGCAGCAAAGTCGTAGGAAGAGCGTCCATAGAGCAACACTAGGGCAGCGGTCTGCATCAAGTCTTCTCAATTCCTGTCACGCCGCGACGTGCCCGAAATCTGCCTGATTGCTGAAGCCCCAGGTGCTCGCCGAACGCGCGGATTCGCTTCCGAGCTCGCTTCTTTGCTTCGTGTCTTCGTGCCCTCGTGCGAACAAATGCGTTTGTTTTGGCTTCTTCCCGAGACTCAAGACGTGTTGTTGTCTCAGCGTGGTGCTGTCCGATTTCGCCTGTAGCATTGCGTATCCGCCACTTCGCGCGCGACACAACCGGGTGCAGAGTGCGCACACCGGATGTCCGGTGAGCTTGGAGATACACCATGAACACGGCGATTCTTACGCTGGCGATGGCGCTGGCTTCAGCGCCCGCAATCGAACTCGATGATGCGCCGGTGTACGTTGCCGGCGGTCAATACACCGCCACCTTGTCGCAACTGACGGGCCGCTGGCAACTGCTGCCGATCGATGCCGCCGACCGCATCGTGCGCAGCGAATGCGCGCAAGAAGTACATCTGCCGCCCGGCCTGTGGTTGATCAATCGCAACGCCAGCGGCGAACCCGAGTTGCTGGCGCCGTCGGGAACTGCGTTGCCGCCGGGTTATCGCGAACGCATCGCGCTGGCAAGTTGCGATGCGCCCGCGACAGGTGCGCTACGTGCGCCAGCCGAGCTGATCGATTGGCTCGCGGAGCACGCGGGTGCGGTGTGGGTGGACGAATGAGCGCGCTGTTGCGCTTGGGCGTGCTTGCGCTCGATGGCTGCTTGCTGTCGAGCCTGGGTGGGCCGATCGACGCGCTGCGCATTGCCGAGCGCATTGCGCAGTTGCGCCAGCCACGCGAGCAGCCGCGCTTCGTCAGTTACGTGCTGAACGCGCGCGGCCGCAGCGAAGTCGCATCAGCCTCCGGCGTCGGGCTCACGGGTGTCGTCACCGACACCCCGGAGATCGACGTGCTGCTGGTGCCCGGCGCGATGGGCGAGCATCCACGTGGACTGCTGGATGCCGCCACGCTGCAACCGGAGATCGAATACATCCGCGCCATGCACGCCCGCGGCGTGCGCATCGCCGCGTCTTGCAGCGGCACCATTCTGCTGGCGCGCACCGGCCTGCTCGACGGCAGGCGCGCGACGACGAGCTGGTGGCTGGGCGCACAGTTCCGTCAGCATTTTCCAAAAGTGAAGCTCGATATCGACCAGATCCTCGTCGAAGACGAACGCATCATTACCACGGGCGCGGCGACGGCGATTCTGAATCTCGTCGTGCGGCTGATCGGCGAGGTGGCCGGGCAGGAGCTGGCCTCGCAGGTCGGTCGCATGCTGGTGATCGACAGCGAGCGCCAGAGTCAGGCGCCTTATGTGAGCATGGCGTTGATCGAACGGCCGCGCACTTCGCTCGCCGAAAAGGCCGAGCGCGTGCTACGGCGCACGCTAGATAAGGATATTTCGGTGGCGCTGCTCGCCGAACAGTGCGACACCAGCGAACGTAATTTGCTGCGTCACTTCAAAGCGCACTACGGGTGCTCTCCACTCGAATACATCCAGCGCCTGCGCGTTGAGCGCGCCAAAGCGCTCCTCGAGACCACGCACCTGGGATTCGATGAAGTCGTCGAGCGCTGCGGGTATCGCGACACGTCCAGCTTTCGCAAACTGTTCAAGCGCGCCACCTCGCTGACGCCGAACGATTATCGCGAACGCTTTAGGCTGCGAGCGCGGCATTGATGAATGCGTACGATGCTTGACGTTGCTGAGCGAACCATGGCGATAGTATCGATGCGGGTTTCGCCATTTCAGGGGTCGGTATGCGTGAGTTGGGTTTGTGGGTGTTATTGCTGACGCCCATGTGTGCGTTGGCGCAAGACTGCCCCAGTGCTTTCAATCTGGTGGGCAACTGCGGCTTCAACTCGTCGACGGTCGGGTATTCGCCGCAAGAGCCTGGAGATGCCATCGAATTCGTCGCCAACGTTGGCGCCATAGCGCCCGGCGCCATGCGCGTGACCGATACCAATGCCGATGGCAACAACGAGGCGGAGGCAGAGACCTGCGTGAACGCCAGTCGCGGCCAGTATCGTCTCGGCGCGAGTTTTAGAGCGATAGCCGCGGATACTTGTTTCGTTGGCTTCGACGAACACGTGCAGCCCAATTGCGCTGCGCCGAACGGCAACTTTGTCTCCGGTACGCCAGTGGCCGTCAATACCCAGTCGTTTACTCGATTTCAGGGCCAGGCCGTTGTGGGTGCGGGTGTCGTATCCGTTGAATTGGTGATCCTGTGCACCAATGGAACACCAGCACAGTTCGACGTCGACGATATCGCAATGGTTGAGCTGCCGATATTCGCCAACGGGTTTGAATGAGCCCATTCGTTGGTCTGTCCGACTGGGCGAGACCGTGCCCCTGCGCACTGCCCGCGTGCCAGGGACTGGTGTAGTTTGCATTCGGTCCAAGTGGTTGGAGTTGCACCGATGCTCGTTGTCCGCGCCATGCATATCGTTCTCGCCTTGTGTGCTCTGCAGGCAGCGCCGATGCGGGCGCAGTCGCCCTCGCCGCCAGAAACCTCAGCGGCCGAGCCGTTGCTGGAGCGCGCTGTCGAGGCACCGGCGGTTGAAGATTTAGCAGCGGACCCCACCGCAGAAGCGCCAGCACAGGCATTGCCGGCGGAGGCGCCGCTAGCGGAGGCCACCGACGACGCAAGCGACCCGAGCGCGGCTGCGCCTGAATCGCGCGCAATCGCCGAAGAATCACCTGCTGCGCAGGACGAGCTGCGGCCAGCGCCCGGCGCTGACGTCAACGTCGACGCGTTGATCAGCGCGGCACTTGCTCGCGCACCGGATGGCAGCGAAGACAAGCTCGCACTTGCCGGCTATCTGGACGGCGTCGCCAGCACATTCCAGCGCGAGCACGGCATTGCCGCGATGACCGCTTCTGTAGTCAAGGACAACGCTTTGGCGATGGCACGCGGATACGGGTTCGCCGATGTCGCCGAGCAGCGTCCGGTTTTGGCCGATTCCACGCTGTTCCACATCGGGTCGGTGTCGAAGACCTTCACCTGGACTGCAGTGATGATGCTGGTCGAGCGCGGCCAGCTGAATCTCGATACCGACATCAATACGTACTTGAAATCGGTGCGGATCGCCGAGGCTTTTGGCGCGCCCGTGACCATGCGTCATTTGATGCACCATCGCGCAGGCTTCGAGGATTCGATGCGCGTCTTTGCCGTTGGCGACGACGATACGCGCACGCTGAACGAAGTGCTGGTCGAACAACAGCCAGCCCGGGTCTACGCTCCCGGATTGCGCACTTCGTACTCGAACTGGGGGTCGGCCCTCGCAGCGCAGATCGTCGCCGACGTCAGCGGCGTGCCTTATGAGGACTTTCTGCGCCGCGAGATTCTCGAACCACTCGGTATGCGTGCCACGGTTTGGCAGGCGCCTTCGAAAATGGATGCCGACACGCGCGCCAAACTGGCGATCGGCTACAAGGCTGACAACGGTGCGCTCGGAACGCAGGGGTATATGCAGCTCGGCGCCTACTGGCCGGCGGGCGGCATCGCTTCGACCGCCACTGACATGGCGCGCTGGATGCGCTTTCATTTGAATGGTGGCGAGCTGGATGGCGCGCGACTGATGAGCGCGCAGACGCACCAGGCCATGTGGACGCGCGGCTTCGACGATCGGCCAGACGCACCCGACCTGGCGCATGGATTTCAAGATCGCAGTTACCGCGGGCTGCGGCTGCTCGGGCATGGCGGCGCCACGGCCTCGTTTTTCACCAATATGGTGTTGGTTCCGGAATTGTCGCTCGGCATTTTCGTGTCGCAAAGCAGCCAACAGACGAGGGTATCGGTGAGCCAGTTGCCAGAGCTGATCATCGATCGCGTCAGCGGCAAGGGCTTTGCGCCGACTTTGGCGGTCGCCACTTCCGAGCCTGGCGGCCTGGCCGATTTCGCAGGCACTTACGTGCAAAATCGCCGCGTGTTCTCCAGTTTCGCCGCGACGTTTGCATTGACTGCAACGGCGAACGTCGCGCCGATGTCCGCCGACGCACTGCTGCTGACGGCGAACGGGCAGGCAACGCAATACCGTCGCGTGGCATCGGGACGCGATACCTTCGAAGCCGCTGACGGCGCGCGTATCGCGTTCCTGCGCGAGGGCAACGCGGTGGTCGCGCTCGCAGACGGCTCTGGTGTTCACACTTTCGAGAAAGTCGGTGTACTCGGTCATCCGAGTGCCGTCTTCGCAGCGCTCGCCGCGGCGCTGCTGCTGGCACTCACGACGCTGCTCGGCTATTGGTGGCGCCTTGGCCGCGGCGCCGACTATGGCCATGGCGTTGCCGCCGGCATTGCTGCGTTTTCCAACATCGTTTCCGCGCTTTGCGTGATCGGATTTGTGGTCACCGTGGCACTGTTGCTGGAAGACTTGGAGAGCCTCGACATCGCCGTGATGCCCGGCAGTTATCCAGCGTCGTCGATGCTGCACACTCACTATGCAGGGTGGGCCATGGCAGGCGCTGCGGGCTTGCTGATTCTTGCGCTCTTGCCCGCGTGGCGAGCGAGCGGCTGGGGTCTGGTGCGGCGATTGCACTTCACTGCTTTCGCCCTGACAATGACGCTGCTGGCAATCTTGCTGTGGCATTGGCGGGTGTTTGCGGCACCGGTGTACTGACCGCCTGTCGCGCATCGCGAGTCGGGGGTGCGCACCGACTAACATGCCGCGAATCCAATTAGCGTGGGGATTTGCGCGCTATTGCAACGCAGCGCCCTTGCGGCCTGATGAAACATGCAGGATCGCTCTCGTTGAACACCGATATCCGCCCAATCGAATGCGAATCGTTGCCACGAAAGCTCTCGGTCACCGCGCTGTGGCTGCTGGCGATCAACGGCATCATCGGCGCCGGTATCTTCGGCATTCCGGCCAGCGCCCAGGCGCTGGTGAGCGACTTTAGTCCGTGGTTGTTCGTGCTGTGCGCGCTGCTGATCGCCCCGGTTGTGCTTTGTTTCGCGGAGCTGTCGAGTGCGTTCGGTAACACCGGAGGGCCGGTGATTTACGTGCGCACGGCCTTCGGTCCATTCGCCGGATTCCAAGCGGGTTGGGCCTACTACATTGCGCGTTTGACTGCCTTCGCGGCGAATCTCAATTTGCTGGTGGTTTCCGTCGGCTACTTTTGGCCGGCCGCAGACGAGCCTTGGTTACGCATCGCGCTGCTGGCGGTACTGACGGCAGCGATGGTCTGGGTCAATGTGGTCGGTGCGCGGGCCGCAATGGTATCGCTCGGCGTTTTGACCGTAATGAAGTTGCTGCCGCTGTTGGCGCTGGCGGCCTACGGCGCCAGTTGTGTTGGCGCGCTGCCAGCGCCAGCGATGCCGCCAACCCAGGATCTCGGCGCAGGGTTGCTGTTGGTGATCTATGCCTTCGTTGGCTTCGAGGCGAGTGTGGTCGCCGCCGGTGAGGCACGCAACCCGCAGCGCGATCTGCCGCGCGCTCTGCTGTGGGCGCTTTTGACCGTTGCCGTGATCTACGCATTGATCCAGCTGGCGGCGCAGCAGTTGGTAGCAAATCTGGGTGATGTCGAAAAACCGCTGCTGGCGGCCGGCGGTGCCTGGCTGGGTTCCGTCGGTGTGGCGATGGTTGCGCTCGGCATTCTTACCTCCGTTGGCGGCAATCTCTTGAGCAACATGTTCACCACCGCGCGCATCAGTTATCGGCTAGGTCTGGACCAGCAGCTGCCGGACTGGTTTGCGCAGGTCCACGCGCGACACGCCACGCCTGCCAATTCGATACTGTGCTACGGAATCGCAGCCTTTGCGCTGGCCGCGAGCGGCAGTTTCGTGTGGTTGGCGGTCATGAGCGTGCTGACCCGCTTGCTGCTTTACCTGAGCTGCATCGCGTCGATGCCGGCGGTTCGTCGACAGACCGGAGCGGCGCAACTGTTGCGTTTGCCGGGTGGCTGGTCCATTCCCTTGCTTTCGGCCGCCGTGTGCATTGCGCTGCTTACCCAGGTCGATGTGCGTGCTGTGGTTGCAACGGCGGCACTGTTGGCGATTGGCAGCGTGCTCTACGTGGTGGCGCGCAAAAAGCAGTGAACGGGCAAAGCGTACATCAGCGCCGATAACGGCCGTCCACCGGCACGGTGCGCTGGTTCCATGCCGCCGACCGCCGCGGTGAATAAACCCCTCGCTCCGATCCGAAGGCCGAGCGCCTTCGAAGGCTTCCCTGGTTCTTGAAATCTCTCGAATTCGGCTGATTCCACGAAGGGGTGAAAGGCGAATTCAGCAGCCGAAGGATCACCTGGATGCGCTGGTGTCATCTGCGCGCCGCCTGTCGATGGCCGTGCCGTTGCGGCGACTGCGGCGCTGTTGCAAGTCGCCAGGATGTTCTGCGGCGAAGTACCAAGCGACTTGATCCAATTCTCCACATCCTGGCGCTTGCGCCACGCGCTGCGATTGGTGAGCCTAGCTCGGATGATCCATGAGGGAATGGAGATGATCGCGAAGCATCAAGCCTGGCAAATATCTGACTTAGCCTGATGAATTCCCGTTTGCTCCTGCATTGTGCCCTGGCCGCATTGCTGTCGGGACTGGCGCTATCTGCCTTTGGCTCGACAAAATTCGGTCCGGGCGGTCGCTTTCCGCAAATGCAGACGCGCGCGATAGCGTACGACAGCCGCGGTGTGCTCTGGTGGGGTACGGAAGATGAGCTGATCCGTTTCGACGGCCATCGCGTGATTCCGGTGGAGTTGCCGAAGCTCGGAGCGTTGGACGATCGCGGCGTACGCGCCTTGATGGCTACCGAGCGCGGCATGTACGTGGCGAACAATTTCGAGTTGCGCTACGTGGACCGCCAGGGGCAGCGCCAGCATCGAATCACCAACGCGGGGCGCAGCGTGGGCAACCTGCGAGCCATGCTGCGGCTCGATAGCGGCGACTATGCGATCGCCATCGATGGCAGCTTGTACCGAATACTGGGCAGCGACGATGCGGCGCGCGTCGAATCCATTGCTGTGGAAGCGTGGCCGTCCGGGCTGACCGTGCGCGGCGTGCACCCCGGAGAAGGGGCACTGTACCTCTCAACGAACGCAGGCATTTTTCGCATCGAATTGAGCACCCGTCGCGCCCAACTTGTGGAACCTGGCGTCGAAGGTTTGCCGGCAACGGCGCCGGCTGCTGCAGTGTTCGAAGAGCCCGGCTTCTTGTGGCTCGGATATTGGAACGATGGCTTGGTGCGTATCGACCGCGCCAGCGGCGCGGCGCGCTGGTATCGCCCCGAACCTGAGCCGGGTAGGCCGCGAACGCAGAGTGTGCAGGGTTTTGCGCGTGGTCCCGATGGCCGACTTTTGATCGGTACCAACCTCGGCATCGTCGCTTACCGCGATAGCTGCGATTGCTTGTCGGAGTTGAAATCGCCGGATTGGGGGCAGGCTGCCGGGCAGGGCGTGATCGTTTATCACCTGTTGTCCGATGCAACCGGTCTGTGGGCGAGCACGCCGCAGGCGCTTTACCGCTTCGAGGCATCCAGTTTTGCGTTTCAGTATTTGCAAAAGGCAGACGACGGCAGCGGACTTGCAGGCCATGCGGTCCACGGGCTTGCGTTGGGCGAGGGTCGCTTGTGGTTGGCCGGCTATGGCGGCGGCACGCAATGGATCGACGCACCCGATCGGGATCCAACAACATGGCGCATCCAGAGCCCGAGCGAGGTACCCGAGGGTGCGCGCTTTGTCTGGGATGTTGCGCCGGGCGCCGAGCGCAGTTTGCTGGCCACGGGCTGGGGCTTGTTTGCGCTCGAGGGCGGGCGCGTGCAACTGGTGCAGAACGAGGTGCAGAGTTTGCGCCGTTTGCTGGTCGAAAACGATGGCGTTCTGATGGGCAGCATTGGTGGTTTGCATCTCTGGCGCGACCGCGTCGAGCCGGTGCCGATCCATGCGAATTTGTCCCCGGCGGTCTGGGATTTGTTTCGCGATGGCGACACGTTGTGGGTGGCAACCGAAAGTGGACTGATGTCGCGCGATGGGGCGGGGAGGCTGGCGCATTTCGCAGCGGGCGCCGACCTCGACGCGCTGCCGGGCAGCACGGTTTTCCGAATCGAGATCGCGGCAGACGGTCGCCGTTGGCTGGCCACCAGCGGCGGACTGGTGGAATGGCAGCAGGCCGGGCAGGATCACCGCTTCGTACGCCAGCCGGCATTGATCGCACGCAACATCCGTCAGGTTCGCTCGCTGACCGCAATGCCCGATGGCGAGTTGTGGCTAGGAACGCCGCAAGGCATCGTCCGCTTTCGTCCGCCAGACGACGTGCGCGTGTTCGATGCGCGCGATGGCGTATTGCCCGGGCAGTACTGGCCGCGCGGAAGCGCGCGCGTCGGGCGACGGGTGTTTGTCGCCAACGCCACGGGCGTGACCCATTTCGATCCTGCCGAGCTGAACTTGCCGCCGTTGCGGCTGCAGCCGCAGGCTTTGCGTTGGCGGATCGACGATGGCGAATGGCAGGACGGCAACGAGGTTCGCCTGAGGCCGCAGCAACGCGCGTTGGCGGTAGATTTCTGGAGCGGCCAGTTCGCGCACGCGGACGATGTGCATTACGAGTTCTCGCTGCGCGGTAGAGATTCCGAGTATCGAACCTTGGGCGCGGCGCGCGAACTGCTCTTGGAGGATCTGCGGCCCGGCCAATATGAGCTGATGCTGCGAGCCCAGCTACGCCACGAGCCGGCGAGCGCGCGCGAGGCGCGCGTGCTGGCGATCGCGGTGATGCCGACCTGGTATCAGCATCCGCTTGGCAAGGTGACATTGTTTGCCCTGGCTTTGCTCGCCCTGTATGCGCTGCAACGGGGTCGCGAGCGCTGGGTTCGGCAGCGGGCTGGTGAACTCCAGGAGCTCGTCGAGGAGCGCACGGCGGCGTTGGCGCGTGCCAATACGCTCCTGCAGCAACAGGCGCTCTACGATGCATTGACCGGGCTGGCCAACCGTCGCCAATTGTTCGAATACGCCGAACGTGTTGGCCCGATTACGTATGGCTTGCTGCTGATCGACATCGACCATTTCAAAGCAATCAACGACCGTTTCGGCCATCGCGTTGGCGATCGCGCACTGGTGGCGATGGCGCAATTGCTGCAGCGTTATGCGAGCGAGGTGGCAGGGGCGTTGGCTGTGCGCAACGGCGGCGAGGAGTTCGTTTTGCTGCTGCCCAACGTGTCCGCTGAGCAAACGCTGATCGTGGCGCAGCGGCTGCTGGGCGACACCGTGGCGATCGAGCTGCGCGGCGAATTCGGCGAAGCTTTCGGCATGACCGCCAGCATCGGCGTGGCGCTTCGCAGCGCCGCCGAGACCATCGATAGCGCCTTCATCGCGCCGACCAGGCGATGTACACGGCCAAGCATGCCGGCCGCGCGCGCGTCGCCAGCGCCGAGGTATCGGGCTAAGATATCGCCAGCGCCACCCGCACCGGGGCGATGATGGAGTCTGAACAACACGCTGAGGTTGTAGACAAAAACAACGCACGGCCGTTTGTCGTGCCCTGCGCGGACCTTGGGTTTGAGGCGCCTTGGCGCTGGCTGCGGGCAGGTTGGGGTGATGTACGCCGGGCGCCAGGATTGACGCTGCTCTTCGGCGGCGTGATTTTGCTGGTCAGCGTCGGTGTTTCGATGCTGGCATGGGAGTTGGGTCGCTTTGCGTTGTTGGCGGCCCTGCTATCGGGTTTTGTATTTGTCGCCCCGTTGATTGCGGTGGGCCTGTACTGCGTCAGTCGCGAGCTGGAAGAGGGGCGCAGACCAAAGTTCGGCAAATCCTTCGTGCTGGCGCGTCGTGTTGTCGGCCAGGCCGGCGTGTTTGCGTTGATGCAACTGGTCATTCTGCTGGTGTGGTCGCGCGCCGGCATGTTGGTCACGGTGTTCGTGCCGATGCCGGAAGGTGACTGGACCGCGTTGCTCGAATTTCTGGCGATCGGCTCGGCGGTGGGGTCCGTGTTTGCCGCGTTCACCTTCGCCACTGCCGCGTTCTCGTTGCCGATGATTGCCGACCGCGACGTCGACATGGTCACCGCCTGCGTCTCCAGCGTCAACGCAGTGTTGCGCAACAAAATGACCATGCTTTTGTGGGCCGCGCTCATCGCGTTGCTTACCGCGGTCGGATTCGCAACACTGTATCTGGGTCTGGTGTTGATCATGCCTTGGTTGGCGTACTCGACATGGCACGCGTATCGGGAGACGCTGGATGCGTCGACTTGGCCGGCCTTGGATTGAAACACCTGCCGTCGACAGCGCGGCTGTGTCCATGTCGTGTTGTGCCGCGGTCTGACCGTTGCCTCGCGACAATGCGTCGATAGCTGTGGTCGCTCGGAAACGTCCCGGCGTCCGCCATCGTTTCGAGCTTCTGGCTGCATCCACCCACAACATCGGAAAGTCGCCTTGAATACCGTTGCGCTGGTGTTGTTTGTGCTGATGCCCGCCGCTGGCATCGGTGTTGCGATCTGGCGCTGGCGCTGGTTGAGACGTGCAACGCGGGTAACGGGCACACTGGTAGGGCTGAGACAGAGCGATCCATCTGCGCGCCAGTGGGTTGTGGATTTTCATGCCGAGGGACAGCGAATCCGCGTGAACTTGCCCACGTCGCCGCGCACCTCCGATCTCGGAATTGGCGACACCTTACCGTTGCTGTATCCAGAGGCAAAACCCGGCCTTGCCCGCCATGACACCGGACCGATGCTTTGGTGGTTGCCAATCGCACTGGTCGCACCCGGGATTGGCATCGCGTTGTTTATTGGGCTATCGATGCTCTCGGCGCGTGTCCAGCGCATCAGCTTTGACGCCTCCCGCGTGCACTACGCTGCACAATCGGCGGGCTGGGACTGGTACCAGGCGTTTGGGATGGCGCCATTGGTCGTTTTCGCATCGGTCCTGATCTTCTTCGGCATACGCAGGCTGCGGCGCGATCTTATGCAGGGCCTCGCCATGATCCTGCCCGCCGGCGCGTTGTTCGGCCTGGTCGCGCATATCAACCTCAACCAAACCTGGCCCGAAACGCAAAGCTGTCTGAACCCGGAGGTTGCCAAGGTTCGATCGTTTGGCGGCACGATCGAGCGCGTGACTTCCAGGACCCGCCGCACGCGCCAGCAATTTGAAATCGTCATCAACGGCGAGACATTCCAATCCGCTGGACTCAACTCGATGTCCGAATGCGGCTACAAAGCATCCGTTGCGCAGTCCATGCCGCTGACCGAGGGAGCCAAGGTGCAGCTCAAGTTGGCAGGCAGCAAAATCATCGAACTGCGCGTGTTGCCGTAAGTCTGGCGGCACGGCGAAGGGCCGTCCAATTGGGGCCGGCGTTGCAGGTTACTGACGAATGGCTCGTGCAGGCATCGCCGCGGACCGCGAACGACCCGGCATGACGGTGCGCATTACGGGCCTCCAATCTTTTTCCCAGCATAGTCTTGCTGCGCATGAATGGCGCTCAGGGGCGGCGCACCTTGGATTCGACCGATGAGTCGCGACTTACTTGGCTGGCGGTGGTCACGCGCCGGCCCACGACGCGCGGCCCCTGTGCGCCCGATTCGGTCCATACCATCATCGCGACCAAACGGTTGGCGGCCAGCCTGGGCATGCCGATATCGCGACCTGGCGGCAAAGCGGCGACGTCGTGTCGCGATTGCTCGCGCAGCCCCGCATCGAATCGGCCCAGGCGCAGCGTTGTTCCAGATTCCCCTTCCCCGAGCCAACTGATCAGCCAGCCCTCGCCGAGAACCGCCGCATCAAGGCGACCCAGCGCATCGCCGCGCTCCAGCTCCAGCATTTCGCCATTGCGCAATTTCGCACGAATGGCCATTCCTTCGCCGCCACCCATGGTCGCCCAGGCAACCAGCGTCTCAGCGCCGCGGGCGGCAATCGCCGGGCCGTTGACCGGACAGGCGGCGATGGTCCACAGGTCGGGATGCACGATGCCCTCGTCGTGCCAGGTTTTGCCATCGAAGCGCGCCATGCCGATATCGCGTATCTCCTGGTCGGTTCGGTTGCGGAACACCACTCGATGTTCGTCGTTGTGTAGGCGCACCAGATCGGTAGGGCAGCAGGAACACACGTTGCCGTCGATCTCCAGCTCATTGTTCAAGACCGCTTCGCGCGACAGCACGGCGCTGCGCAGCGTCATGTTGCCGCCGACACCTGGGTGATGATCGCCGTGATCATGCTCGCCGCCGGTGTGGCGACCGTCCAGCCAGACCATCAGCACCTTGTCGCCGCCTGCAGGCGCCATGGAAACGAAACCATGTTCCGTTGCTGTGCCGTCGTCGTGAATCGTCGTTGGTGCAGACCAGCTGCGGCCGCGATCGCGCGAGCGCGTGGCGCGCACGTCGTAAGCGTAGGTGCCCTCGCCCGATTTCTCTAACCAGAAGCTGACCCAGTCGCCGTTATCCGCAACCAACAACGACGGAAAATCGGCCCAGTTGACGAACCAGTTGCAGCCGCGAGCCACTTCGCGGACAGGTCCAAGTCCGCCTTGCGCAGACAGAGCGGCCGCACGCAGCGCCACACAGCCATCGTCCAGCCTGGACTGCCACGAGAGGACAAATCCGTCCGATCCGTCGTGCGCCAGGTTCGGTTGCGCGGCGGCGCCAATGGAATCGAGCGCGAGCGGCTCAATTCTTAACTCGGTGGCGTTCGCGCCGGTCGTCAGAAACGCCGCTGCCAGGAAGCTTCGTACCATCGTGGTTCTCACAGCATGAATTGCCCGCATTGTATGAGCGAACTGCATGCGCGTGATCGCCAGACTTTGATTGAGAGCTTTGCCGGAACGTCAACCGCGGGCCTCATCGGGAGTTGTAGCGTAGGTCGAATTCGGAGGCTTCATGCGATTTGTCCATCTTCTGTTCTGTTGTTTCTTGCCTACACTCGCGCTGGCCAATCCCACGTGCGAGTTCGCTGGCGCCCGGCAGAGTTTTTCGCAATTGATCGGCAGTCAGAATCTGCCCGGTGGCGGCTTACGGATCGGCGATCGGCGCGGAGTGCTTGCTGAAGACTATCTGGGCGGCTACGACGCCAACACGGTGATTGCGATCGCCTCGGCGTCCAAGCTACTCAGTGCGCTGCGCATTCTGCAGATCGCCGAGCGCGGCCAAGTGTCGCTGGACGAGCCCGTGGTCAGCTATTTGCCGCAGTTCACGGGCGAAAAGGGCACGATGACGCTGCGCCAGATGTTCAGTCACACCGCTGGCTATGGCGACGACTCGGGTTCGTTGGTGCTGTTCAACACCAACATCACATTGGCGCAGGCGGTCGATCAGATTGCCTGTTGCCGTCCGCTCAACGCCGGCTACAGCGTCGGCGGGCAGTTCTCGTACGGCGGCGTGTCGATGCATATCGCCGGGCGAGTCGCCGAAGTGCGCGGCGGCGGCGACTGGCAGGCGCGCTGGCAGGCGGACATCGGCGTGCCTCTCGGGACCACCAGCATCGACTGGCTGGCCTTCGGCCCGACCACCAACTACGGCAGCGCGGGGAGTGCGCGCAGCAATCTGCGGGACTACGGGCGCGTGCTGGCGATGCTCGCCAATCGTGGGCGCGGCAACGGGCAAAAGGTGTTGCGAGCCTCGAGTGTGGCTCAACTGCAGGTCAATCTGGTCGGCAACTTGCCCATTGCATATGCGCCGGGCAACGCCGAGCCACCGATTCGCTATGGCCTGGGAAGCTGGCACGACAACGTCCGCATCGCGCCTACCAAACCGTTGATCCACAGTCTGGGTGCATTCGGGTTTTTCCCTTGGCTCGATTTCGAGCGCGAGTTGTACGGCGTGTTCATGATTCGCGGCGACGCAGGCATCAACAGCGTCTCGGTGCCGGTCTACAACGCCATGCTGGCAAGCATCGCATCCGAGTGGGATGCAGGGCAGTGCGGTTATCTGAGTCGCAACGAAGAGCTGTTGGTGGCCGATTTCGAGGATTGAAATTTGCGGCGACTCGGGCGTTGACGGCTCAAGCCTGGCGCCGACCGATCCCGTTTCATTCAGAAGTCCTTCAGCGCAGCCCCTTTCGTTTTCAATCGTTGCCGGGCTACAATCTCGCTCTTACTTCCTCGCAAGTTTCAGTAGAAGGGATCCAAGGATGGTCAAGATTCGCCTGGCACGCGGTGGCGCCAAGAAGCGTCCGTTTTATCACATCGTCGTTGCCGACGAGCGTTATTCGCGCGATGGTCGCAGCATCGAGCGTGTGGGCTTTTACAACCCGATCGCGCAAGGCAAGGAAGTGCCACTGTCGCTGGACCTGGGTCGCGTTGCGCATTGGCAAGGCGTCGGCGCGCAGCCGACCGAAAAAGTTCGCCAACTGATCAAGCTCGCGCAGAAGTCGCAGCCCGCGGCTGCTGCTTAAGCGGCTCGCGGCCATGGCCGCGGAACGCTTGATCGAGGTGGGGCGCATCCTGTCGCCCCACGGCATCAAAGGCCAGCTCAAGGTGGAATCGTTCTGCGATCCGCCGGAGCGGCTTTTGTCGTTTCAGAGCGTCATCATCGACGGCACTGAGCAGCGCATCAGCGGGCGTATGGCGGGAGCGCATGCGCTCATCATGCTCGAGGGCGTGGCGGATCGTGATGCTGCACTGCGCTTTCGCGGCAAAACCGTCAGCGTTGCGCGAAGCCAGTTGCCGGCGCTCGACGGCGAGTACTACTGGGCCGATCTTGAGGGCCTCAGTGTCGTCAATCGCGAGGGCGTTGTGCTCGGCATTGTCGATCATGTTTTTAGTAATGGCAGCCACCCCATCCTGGTGGTGCGCGGCGAGCGCGAGTGCATGGTGCCATTTGCGATAGGGCGGCACGTCGATCGTGTCGATCTGGACGCCGGGCGCATCGATGTCGATTGGGACGCGCTGTGAAGGTTGCGCTGCTGACGTTATTCCCGGACCTTGTTCGACAGACCTTGACGATGGGCGTCGTGGGTCGCGCGCTCGAACGCGGGCAGTTGCAGTTGCACTGCTTCAATCCGCGCGATTACACCACCGATAATTACCGCACCGTCGACGACCGGCCCTTCGGCGGCGGCCCCGGAATGGTGATGTTAATCGAGCCGCTGATGCGCGCGCTCGGTGCCGCCAGGTCGGTGTTGCCGAACGCGCGCGTCGTATCGATGTCGCCGCAAGGCAGGCGATTCGATCAGGCGCTGGCCATCGAGTTTTCGACGCGTGCAGAAATCATTTTCGTTTGCGGCCGTTACGAGGGCATCGATCAGCGCTTCGTGGATACGCAGATCGACGAGGAAGTGTCGCTCGGCGATTTTGTGACCTCAGGCGGAGAATTGCCGGCGCTCACCATGATCGATGCTGCAACGCGCCTCATGCCGGGCGTGCTGCACACCGAGCAAAGCGCCCTCGAGGATAGTTTCATGGATGGCGTTCTCGATTGTCCGCATTACACGCGTCCACCGCAGCATCCGCTCGGCGATGTGCCGCCGATTCTGCTCTCCGGCAATCATGCCGAGATCGCCAAGTGGCGCCGGCAGCAATCGCTCGGCGCGACCTGGCTAAGACGCCCCGATCTGCTCGCCAAGTTGACGCTGAATAAACGCGATCAGACGTTGCTCGACGCGTTCATAGCCGCGCACCGGGATAAAAACGGTGTACAATAGTCGGCTCTCTGCGTATGCCCGTGGCGTCGCCGAGCGTCCAATCGTTCCAAGTGTCGTCTTAGGGTTAGGTGCCATGAGCAAAATCATTCAGCAACTGGAAGCTGAGCAGATGAATCGTCCTGTGCCGGGCTTTACGCCGGGCGACACGGTGATCGTCAATGTCAAAGTCAAGGAAGGCGCGCGCGAGCGTTTGCAGGCCTATGAAGGCGTGGTCATTGCGGTGAAGAGCCGCGGCCTCAATTCCTCGTTCACGGTGCGCAAGATTTCGCACGGCGAGGGCGTCGAGCGCGTGTTCCAGACCTACAGCCCGACCATCGATTCGGTGCAGATCAAGCGTCGCGGCAAAGTGCGCGCTGCTAAGCTGTACTACCTTCGCGAGCTGGAAGGCAAGGCTGCGCGCATTCGCGAAGACTTGTCGGCCTCCAAAGGCTGAGGCATTTCGCAAGTTGCTCAAAAAAGGCGCCCAAGCGGCGCCTTTTTTTTGCTCTGTACGCCACGGCCTCCGGGCTATGGCCACTACGCGGTCGTCCGGGCTCTCCAATGAGCCGGGTGTTGCCTGATTCGCCACAGTCGGCACATCTCAGTGTCAATCGGCGTCCGAATGCTTGCGCAAACAACCCGCGAACAGTTACACGCTCGCTTCGATCGTCTAATCTGCCGGGACGTCCATCGAAGAATTTGAGCGGCTCTGAGCGATGACCGAATCTCGCTACAAGGAATTTGCCGTCGGCAAAACAGTGCTGCTTGCGTGCACGGTTGGCATCGCGCTAGGCGCCTCGCCGGTGCCGTTCAACATGGTCGGCACATTCACCTTGCCGATCACCAGCGAGTTCGGCTGGGGGCGCGGCGATATGCAGTTGGCGCTGTTTTGCTTCACGCTGGCCGTAGTGGCGACGATTCCGTTTATCGGCGCGCTGATGGATCGTGTCGGCGTGCGTCAGGTGGCGATCGGCGCCACGGCGGCCTATGCAGGCGCGCTGGCGTTGATGGCATTGGCGCCGAACAATTTATTCGTGTTCTACGCGATATGGGTGCTGATCGGCATCGTCGGTGCAGGTTCGACGCCGATCTCCTGGACACGCGCAATCAACGACTGGTTTCCGGTTAATCGCGGTCTGGCGCTGGCGATTGCGCTGATGGGAACCGGCTTGACGGCTGCGTTCTTGCCGAGTCTGGCGGCGTGGTTGATTGCCGAGTTCGGGTGGCGTAAGGCGGTTTTGGCGATTGCCGCAATGCCGGTACTGATTGCGCTGCCGCTCGCCTGGCACTATTTGAAATCCGCCCCGACGCACATTGGCCTGGCGCCGCACGCCCAGGCGCTCGCTGGCGGCGTGACGCTCGGACAGGCAGCCCGACAGTGGCGTTTTTGGGCGATGATGCTGTCCATCCTCCTGGTCGCGCTTGGCATCGGCGGATTGTTCATCAATTTTCAACCCATGTTGATCGACAAGGGGTTTGATCCCAAAGCGGCGGCGCAGGTCGCTGGCGCTATCGGCATCAGCATCATCATCGGCCGCTTGGTGACCGGTTGGCTGATCGATCGATTCTGGGCGCCTGGCATCACTTTGCCGTTGCTGGCGTTGCCCGCGTTCGCGGCATGGTTGTTGATGCAGGACCACATCACCACGACGCAAGCACTCATCGCTGCGGCCCTGGTTGGCGCAGCTGCTGGCGCCGAGTCTGATCTTCTGGCGTTTCTGGCGGCGCGTTATTTCGGCCTCAAACACTATGGGCGCATTTATGGCGTGCAATATGCGGCTTTTGGCCTCGCTTCGGGTCTCGCCCCGTTTCTGGCCGGGAAGGTCTTCGATCATTACGGTAGCTACAACCCTGCGCTACCGTGGATTGCGGGATTCTTTGTCGTCGGGGCGTTGTTGCTGTTGACGATGGGCCGGTATCCGGAAAAAGACGAGTTGCGCTGAATCGCTTCACCATTTCTCCACTTTGCTTTCGGGCGTGGCAGAATGCGGGGAGCTTGGGGAAGCTGCGGGAGATCGGGATGCGATTGGCACGGTTGATCGTTGGCGTATTTGGAATGGTGTTCGGACCGGCGTTCGCCGGCACGGTGGACACCATCTTTGCGCACAAGCACTTGGGCGCCGCCAGTTGCGCCAGTTCGGTGTGCCACGGCGCCAATCAGCGCAGCGCCAACTCGCCCATACTCGGCAACGAGTTCAGCATCTGGCAGCAAGTCGATCCGCACGCGAAGTCGTTCGCAACGTTATCGACACCAGAATCACAGGCCATCGCGCGAAAGCTGGGGCTAGGCGATGCGACGAAAGCGAAGGTGTGCCTGGACTGCCATACACATAACGTCCCCGACGCAATGCGCGGCGAGAAGTTTCTGGTCGACGATGGTGTGTCATGCGAGGCTTGTCACGGCGGCTCGGAGAAATGGGTCGCTGCCCATGCCGATCCCAACGCCGATCGCGCCAAGTTAATCGCCGATGGTTTGTATCCAACCAACGATCCCGTTGCCCGCGGCAAGTTGTGCCTGACCTGCCATATGGGCACCACGGATCGCATGATCACGCACGAAATCATGGGTGCCGGGCATCCGCGTTTGTCCTTTGAGCTCGATACCTTCACCTGGCTCAATCCGCATTACGAGATCGACGCCGACTACATCGAGCGCAAGGGCGAGTTCAACGGCAGCCGCGATTGGGCGCTCGGGCAGGGCATTGCTGCGGCGAATCTGCTCGATGTGCTGCTCGATCCGAATCACGGTTGGAATGGCATCTTCCCGGAGCTGGTCCTGTTCGACTGTCATGCCTGCCATCGTCCGATGGGCGGTAAGCAGTGGGGGCCGCGCCCTGGTACTGGCCTCGGCCCTGGCGTTGTGCGGTTGGGCGATAGCAATCTTGTGATGTATCGCCATGTGCTGAGCGTGGTGAATCCTGGCGCCGCCGAAAAGCTGCTGACCGATACCAAAGCCTTGCATCGCGCTACGCTGGCGGGGCGCGATCAGACCATGGCCGCGGCACGCAAAGTGAAAGCCGACATCGAATCCTCGCTCGATCAGGTGGCTGGATATGCCTTCGGCGAAGACACGCTCGGCAAGGTACTCGGAAGCATGGTGCGCGACGCCGAACGCGGCGAATTCCGCGACTTCGCTGCAGCCGAGCAGGCCGCGCTGGCGGCCCAATCCGTCGTCGTGGCCTTCGAGACTGCCAAACAGCTCGACGAGGCAGCCGCCAAGCAGTTGCAGGCGGGTGTCGATCGCGTTTACAAGACCGTCGAGAATGGCGACAAATACGACATGAATCAGTTTGTTGCGGCCCTGAAGGCGCTACGGGCCCAAGCGCCATGATAGGTTCTCCGGCTCGCTGGGGTGCGGAGTAGCGAATGGCGCAAATGCCGGAGATTCCGGGCTATCGCCTGTTGAAACAGCTGAAAGCCAGTAAGCGTTCGACCACCTTTCTGGCCGAACAGCAGTCGCTTGCGCGTCAGGTGGCGCTGAAGGTCTTAAGCGAAGAGTTTTTCGACGATCCTGGCTTACGCCAGCGTTTTGTCGACGAGGGCAAAAGCGCGGCGCGGCTGAACCACCCGCATGTGCTTGCGGTTTTCGATATCGGCTCAGCGGGCGGTTACCCGTTCATCGCCACCGAGTTCGTCAGCGGCGGCAGTTTGCGCGAACGTATGCAGCAGCCGATGGCGCCGGCCGAGGCGTTGCGCATCACGCGCGAGTTGGCCAGCGCGCTGGACTACGCACACGCGCAGGGCGTTGTACATCGAGACATCAAGCCCGCGAACATCATGTTCCGCGCCGATGGCGGCGCCGTGCTTGGCGATCTTGGCATCCTCAAAGCGCAGAACGAGGGCCCGTCGATGATGATGGGCTCGCCCCACTACATGAGTCCGGAGCAAATCGAAGGCGCCACGGGCGATGGGCGTTCGGATCTTTACAGCTTGGGTGTGGTGCTGTTCGAAATGCTGACCGGCCGTCCGCCCTTCGATGCCGACGACCCGTTTGTGGTCATCGGCAAGCATCTGTCGGAGCCAGTGCCGAAGTTGCCCGATTCGATCTCGCTGTACCAGCCGCTGGTCGATAAAACGCTCGCCAAGCTTGCCGATGCGCGCTTTGCGAACGCGCGCGAGCTGATCGCTGCGATCGATGGTTATCTCGATCCCAAGACGGTGCGCGAGTTGCGCGCGGTCGAGCTGCCCGTCGCCGCGCCGAAACCTACCAAACCTAAAGAAACCAAAGTTGTGCCACCCGTCGCGATGCCTTCCAGCGCGCCAGCGACAGTGCAGCAACCCGTGGTCCCGAACGTGCTGCCCTCGCGCGCTGCGCCGGCGCCCAAGAGCAATCCGCGCAAAGCGATGATGCGCATCGCTTTGGTGCTTCTGGTGCTGGCGGCCATTGTGGCTGGCGTCGTCTGGTGGATGGCGCGTCCGGCGCCGCCAGCGCCCGCTGAGCCGGCGCCAGCGGCCCGGCAGCTCGCCGCAACGCAAGGCAATTTAACCGCAGAAATGGCGCGCGCCGAGCGCTTGCTGGCGCAGGGGCAAATGTTCGAGCCCGCCGGCGACAACGCCTTTGAAGTGCTCAATCGCTTATCGATGCAACCGGTTGATCAGGCGACGGTGAAGCAAGGATTCGAAAAGCTCGGCACCGCCACACGCCAGGAAATCGAGCGCCTCGCCGCGCGCGGCAATCGCTCAGAAGCCTTCAGATTGCTCGATTTGGCCAAGAGCAAACTCGTGCCGGGAAATTGGACTGAGCTCGAAGCCAAGCTGGGCGCCAGGCCTTGATAGCGGTTGGAAGTTGTTGGTTGATGGAAGTCGGGTTTTGTCGGGACGCGATTCATCGCGCCGGGCTGCGCCACCAACCTGTATGGTAGCTAGTGTGGTGTTCCGTAATTACCTTGAACTATTTCCGCGCCTTTTGACCCGAATACGTCGTTGTTCGTCGTCGCCATAGCGCTGCTATGACTCCTCCTCTCGCCTAGTCTCGGGCCAAAATGCATCGGAACTTACTTCAACTTAATTACGGAACACCACACTAGGCTCCAAGGTGTTGTTTCCAGGAGCGCCAACGCTTGTGCCGCAGCGCATTTCCGGGCATGTTTGCCAATACTTGTGAAAACGGTGTTCGCGCCATGTGGCAGTGGATAAAGCGCTGGTTTCGCCGAGCAAAAGCGCCCGCCGTGGCGGAGGCCGAACCGCAAGTGTGGAACTTTCGGATTCGCGGCGGTCGTGCCGAGATCGGCGCAGTGAACGATGCGCTGGAGCGCGCGGTGTTGGCCGGCAATGTGCCCGAGCCAGCGATGCGTGCGATGCAGATCGCGCTCGATGAGTTGCTGACCAACGCGATCACCCACGGTGAAGTCACGCTCGACGATCCCATGCAGGTCGATCTGATCGTTGGCACCAGCGCGTTGCGTTCGATCGTCAGTTACGGCGGTCGGCCTTTCGATCCGACGCAAACTGAAGCACCGGATGTCGAGGCGGGCCTGCACGAGCGTGGCACCGGCGGCCTGGGCCTGCATCTGGTGAAATCGATGATGGACGAGTTTACCTACGCCTTCGAGGAGGGGCGTAACGTCATTCGGTTGGGGAAGGGTTGGTAACGCTCGGCTCCACGCTGCGGAAGCGCCAGGAGACGCTGACACCAAGGGACGTGCTGCAATGCCCTGGTCCGCATGCCAGGGTCACGGACCCATGGTTCGCATTCTGTCGAAGTGGCTTTGCTTAGCTTTAGGTACACGGACCCGTGGTCCGCAGGCTTTAGGTACTCGGACCTGTGGTCCGCAGGCTGTTGATGTTGCTTGGCTTGGCTTTTGGTACGCGGACCCATGGTCCGCATGCTGTTGATGTTGCTTGGTTTTGTTGAAAGATACCAAAGGCCTGCGGACCATGGGTCCGAGTACCAAAAAACCTGCGGACCGTGGGTCCGCGTACCAAAAAGCCTGCGAACCACGGCATCGCGGCCTCTGTTCAGACCGAACAACGGCGCGGATTGCGTTTCCGGGTGACTTTCTGAAATCGCCAGCTTAATCCGCGCTCCGACCTATCCTTCCCGCCCCTTCACCAACTTATCCACCCGCGCAAACACTTCGGGCCGCGAGAATGGCTTCTTCATAAAGTCGTCGGCGCCGATCTTTTGTGCCCAGAACTGCTCGGTGGCCTGCTCGTTACCGCTCATCATGATCACCGGGATTTCGGCTGTGAGCGGGTCGCGCCGCAGCGTGCGCAACGCGGCAAAGCCGTTCATGCCGGGCAGCACGATGTCGAGAAAAATCAGCCGCGGCAGGTTTTCCTTGGCGATCTGAATGCCGCTCTCCGCATCGAAAGCTTCGAGCGGTTCGTAGCCGTTCTGTTCCAGCATGCGCCGCAACATGGTTACGACGGTTGTCGAGTCGTCGATGATCAGGATTTGCGTGCCGCGCTTGACGGAACTGCGCGGTCGGTTGCGGCGGTCGTCTTTGGCCGCCCCGCCGCCCAGCATGTTGCGCACAAAATCAAAGAGGCCCATCGGCTCGTTTCACCCAGTATCGACTTGCCAAGCATCCGCATTTTTCGGCGGACGCGCCATAGCTGCGTGTTGCGAAATCAGCGCGCGGCGATCACGAACAACGCCACCCAGCAAAGCACCGCTCCCAACCACAGCAAGCTGCGCAACGTCGGTTTGTCGGCGATGTACGCTGCGCCATAACCGAGGCGCAGAGCGATAAAGCCCATCGCCAACCCGTCCGACCATTCGCGATCGGCGCCCAGCATATGCGCGATGACCACGGCTGCGGCGAAGGGCGGAAACGCTTCGAAGGAGTTCAGGTGCGCCGCATGAGCGCGCTGGCGAAATCCGGTGAGGCGCGCTTGGAAATCGCGCGGATTCCGGTTGCTGAAACCCGGCCCGCTGAACTTGGCGATGCCAGTGAATACGATCGGCAAAAAAGCCGCGATCAACACACACCACAACGCAATCGTCATTGCTGCTCCCCAGCTGGCCGCACGAAGCGCCGATTCTTGCACTATTCGAGCTTGCGTCGGCGCCCGGTGTGATGTGTGATCCGCACGCGGCGCCGATGCGCCATCGCAATTGGACAAAGACGAATGTATTTGGTGGTACTGAGCGGTAAAGCACAAGGTCGGGTGATCACCATCGAGCGCGATGGCGTGATCGGCCGCGATCCAGGCGTGACCTATCCGATCGACGATCCCACCGTGTCGCGACGTCATGCCGAAGTGATCGCGTCCGCCGACGGTTGGCGTCTGCGCGACCTTGGCAGCGCCAACGGCACCGAAATCAACGGCTCGCGGTTGATCGGCGATCGACTTTTGCGCGAAGGCGATGTTGTGGGCCTGGGCCGCGCTACGCTGGTCTACAACCAGCAACTGGCGGCGACATCGACGGCGCCCTCGCCGGTCGGACAAACCATGGAGCGCACGCTGATGCCGCCAGCGAAGCCGCTCAAGGACGAGCTGGCGCCGGCGCTGATGTTGGCCTTGCAGCACGCCAGCAACGATCCGCAGCAGCAGGCGGTGGCGATGCTGGAGGTAATCATCAAGCTACTCCCCGGAGCGCTGCGCGCCAGCCTGGTGGACTGGCGCGCCGGCTGGGCGTTGGCGCGCTACCCGCGCGATGGCGATATGTCGCGCAATGCGCTGTTTCGCGCCATGTCGCTGCTCAAGGCGGACAGCGCCGGTGCCGTGGTCTGGTCGCAGGACGAAGTGCGTCGGCTCGCAGCGCAAATCGCAGCTCCCGATGTCGAGCCGCTGATTGCCCTGCCGGTCGACGACAAAGTTGGTTTGCTCGTCGAGGGCGGCGGCAATCAGGAAACGCAAGTCATTCAGCGCATCGCGCTGGCCGATTTTCGCGAAGCGATGCTGCTGCTGCGCATTCCAGTGTCCGGCATTCGCATGCAGACAGCCGCGGGTTCGCGCAAGCTGAGAGACGCGGATTTGCGCCTCGCACAACGCATCCAGATGCGCCTGCTATCGAAGCCGCCAGCGGATCTCAACGGCTTCGAGATGGCGCTGTCGTATACACCGGCGCTGATGATCGGCGGCGATTTTTATCACATCGAAAAGCGCGGCCCCGACGAGTTGGTCGTGGTCATCGGCGATGTATCCGGCAAGGGCATTTCGGCCTCGCTGTACATGGCGTACGTGGTGGCCGACCTGCGCCTGCTGATCCCCAACGTACCTGGCCCCGCAGAGCTGCTGATCGAGCTGCAGGAAGCGATGGCGCCGGTGCTCGAGACCGGCATGTTCGCCACCGTGTGCGCGGTGTACATCGATCTGCAAAGCGGCCTGTGCCGCGTCGCGCTGGCCGGCCACTCGCCACCCGTGTTGCGCTCCGCCACGCGCAAGGTCATCGAGATGGGACTCGATCCCGGCTCGCCGCTCGGCGCCGAATTGACCCCCAACCTGCGCGAACAACGCCTGCAGCTCGCGCCCGGCGATTGCCTGTTGATGACCACCGATGGCGTCGACGAGGGCGAAAACGACAAGCGCGAGCCGTACGGCAAGAAGCGCCGCGATCAGGTGCTGACAAGTTGCGAAAGCCCTGCCGAAATCAACGAAGCGCTGCGCAAGTCCCTGCTCGAATTCGTCGGCAAGGACCGCTCGACCGACGATTTGACCATCATTTGTATTGGGCGGCCGAAGTAGGCAGATCCGGCCATCGAGGACGCAGAACGCGGCACCGATGCCTGGATCCAGTAGCAACGCTGTCCGAAAAAGCGCCGTTGCTTGCGGCCAGCGCGCCACGGATGGCTCGAACCGCGCCATCGATGGCCGCCAGCGCGTCATCCACCTCACATGCGGGCGGCATCCATCCCGCGAAACGCGGCATCGGTGGATCGAGACGAGACTACGCTGACCCAAAACGTGCCATCGCTGCCTCGATATCCGCTATCGACGGCCAAGGTACCACCGTGATTTTCCGGGCACGCGCCGCGCGCCGCAACCAACGGGAATCACAAATCTCCCGACGAACGGTCGTTTGCTGTCTCACGATATGAGACGGGCGAGCGTTCAAATGTCACCCGTGCCGAGTTGGCACGCCTCTTCGGCGATGGCGCCGGGGAGTACTGAAGATGACATGGAGAAATACAATGCAGAACTTCGCTACCTTGAACCTGAGCCAAGAGCAATTCGCCCTGATCGATCAGGCGTTGACGCAACTGGAAGAGCAGATGTCCAGCTTGCAGGCCTTCACCCCCGCCGACAAGGCGCGGATGGTGAAACTTGGAGACCGCTCCGAGGCCTTCTGTCGGCAATCGCTGCAAATGCTTGCGGACAATCCGCAAATCATCCCACCCAACATCGATGTCGCCGATGCGGTGAACGATTTGCAGTCCCGCGATCGGCTGTTGCCTCGCTTGGGTCGCCTGGAACGCCTGCTGCAACGCGGCAACGACACCGCGATGGCCTTAGGTGGCGATGCGATGAGCGTTGCGATGCAAGGCTATGGCCTGCTCAAACTCGTTGGCCGTAGCGAAGGCCTGGATGTACTGAGACGCGATCTCGGCAACCGCTTCAGCAAGTCCCGGCGAGCAGGATCGGAGGAGAAAAAAGCCGCGTAGCGAGCCCGCTAACGCAACAACCAAAAAACCGCCGCATGGCGGTTTTTTTGTGGGCGCATTTCCTTTTTCACCCTTTCCTGGGGGCTGAGTGAGAATCTGCGAGATTTCACGGTGCACTCAAGAGCAGCTTTACCCACGGACGTCATGCTTGATCGGTTAGCTTTCGATTTCTGAATCCGAGGCGCGACATTTCGCGCTTTAGCCGGCCATCCCAATCGTCATTCGCTCTATGTGAGGCACTCATGAAACCGCTGTGGCTCTTGTTCGCGCTCGGCTTGCCGCTCATGGCGCTTGCCACCGACCCACCGCCCGACCCGGAGACACTGGCGTACTTCGAACCCTTTCAGGAGTTCGACAAGCGCCTGAAGGCTGCGCGCGAGATTGGGCCGCTGGGCGGTGAAACCTTTGGCGAAGAAGTCAGCCTGTACAACGGCGCCACTCAGTTCACGGCGGTCGATATCTCGATCCCCGGCAATAGCGGATTGCCAGTCGTGTTCCGCCGCCGCTTTCAGGTGCAAGACCCGCGCAACACGCCCAAGCTGCCGGGCCTCGTCGATTGGGAGATCGATGTGCCGCACATCGGCGGTGTGTTCTCTCAGGCCTTGGGTTGGCAAGTGGGCCTGCCAGGTTCGCGCACCGATCAGCGTTGCTCGACAGCGCAGGCGCCGTCCAGCCCCAGCCAGAACATTCGTATCGACGAAATCTGGAGCGGTACGCACCTGAACATCCCCGGTCGCGGTAGCGAGGAGGTGTTGAAAACGGTGGCGCCAGGGTTCCCGCAAATCACTGGCGGCAACGCGTCCTGGATCACCAAGAGTCTGGTCCGCTTTGAATGCAAGACGACGCTGGCGAATCCGGGGTCGGGCCGCAGCGGCGAAGGCTTCATCGCGATCACGCCGGACGGCGTGCGTTACACGCTCGATCACATGATCGTGCTCAACACGACGTCGATCCAGAAGTCGTGGTTGCAATTCATGGGGCCGGCCGGCTTGGGTCCGCAGCCGCCAGTAAATCGCGTGCGCGTGTTGCTCGTCGCCACGAGCGTGGAAGATCGCTTCGGCAATCGCGTCAACTACACCTGGGATGGCAACAAGCTTGTCACCATCCAAAGCGACAGCGTCGGCACCGCCGACGACAATCGCATTCTCGACCTGGCTTACGACGGCGATCGATTGACCTCGGTCACGGCGCCGGGCGTGCCCGCGCGTAGCGTGTCGTATGTCTACCAGCCGAACGGTTCTGCACTCGCCAGCGTGACGACCTTGCCCGATAACAGCACCTGGGTTTATTCGTACACCAGCGGAAGCCTGATCACTGTTCCTGGCGGATTGGAGCCGGTGACAACGCCGAACACCTGCCCCGAGCCTGCGACGGCGAAAGGTGCCTTCACCTACACCATCACCCATCCATCAAAATTGTTCGGCACCTTCACGTTCTTGGCTCGGCGCAACTATCGCTCAGTGCCCGTGTTCGACTGTATCAGCGAAGGCAATGGAGAGTATCAAGTGCTGCGCGCGCCGAACTACTCGGACGGATTCGCGCTCTTGAGCAAATCATTCACCGGTCCAGCGCAGCCGCAAGAAACCTGGAGCTATGACTACGGCTCGGTGCCGATCATCGTGCCGTGCAAGGGCTGCGATGACTACAAAACGGTGAAGGTCACCGAGCCCGATGGCGCAGTCATCGAGAACGACTTTGGCGTGGCATTCGACGATAACGAAGGCCGCTTGCTGCGCACGCGAACCAAGTCGCCCGGCGGCGCGCTGTTGACGTCCACGTCGCACACGTATCCGCCGACTGCAACGGTGCCGGTGGGCTACCCGGATTATTACGGCGAGAGTTTCCAGTTCTCGGGCGACCGCACCTCCGAGCGTGTGCGCCCGCTGCAATCTACGGCGACCACGCAGCAAGGCGTGACCTTCACCCACAGCCAATCAAACTTCGACGGCTACGCCCGCGCGCGGACGCACGCCAAGTCCAGCAACGGCACGCCGGGGTTCTCGAAAACCGAGGCGATCACCTTCCACGACGATCTCGATATCTGGGTGCTGCACCAGGAAGCCTCGCGCTCGGTGGATGGGATTTCCGTGCACAGCACCGGGTTCGATCCGACCACCGCGCGGCCGATCAGCGTCAGCGAGTACGGGCGGCTCGACCGCACCATGACCTGGCACAGCGATGGCAATCTGCACCTGATGCGCGACGCGCTCAATCGGGCGTTTACGCTGACGAATTACGAGCGTGGTGTCGCCAAGTCGATCCAACTCCCCACCGGTCCGATCACCACGGCTACGGTCGATAGTTTCGGCAACTTGACCAGCGTCACCGATGCAACGGGGTTCACCACCAGTTACCAATATGACGGCCGAGATCGGCTGAAGCGCATCGACTATCCCGACGCCGATAGCGTCGTGTGGGCACCAACGATCGTTCTCACCGCGCCGTCCACAAGTGAAGCGCACGGGATTCCAGCCGGCCTGTGGAAGCGCACCGAAACAACGGGAAGCAAAGTTCATGACACTTGGTACGACGGTCGCTGGCGGCCGATCCTGACCAAGGAATCGGCCACCGATGGCAGCACCACGCCGACCTTTATTCGCCGTGTGTTCGATCATCGTAACCGCGAAGTGTTCGTGAGCTATCCAGCGCAGACGCCGGTGATCGGCGGCATCGACAACTGGCAGAACTTGAACCAGGGCGTGACCACGCGCTATGACGCACTGGATCGGATCACCGGCACCGATCAAAACTCCGAGATTGGTCTGCTGACCACGAGCACAAGCTACGAGCCCGGCTTCGAAACCCGCTTCACCGACGCCCGCGGATTTGTCACGCGCACGCGCTTCCAGGCGTACGACTCGCCCACCAACGCATGGCCGCGCGAAATCGTTGCGGCGCTGAACCAGCCCATCGCGCAGACCACCGAGATCACGCGCGATGTGTTCGGCAAGCCCGAGCGTATTCGTCGCAGCGGCAACTACATCCCGCCCAGTGGCGCGCCGCAGCCGCAACTGCTGGATCGCCACTTCATCTATGACGCAAATCAGCGCCTGTGCAAGACGGTCGAACCCGAAACCGGCGGCACGCTGATCGATTACGACAGCGTCAACCAGATCGCATGGACGGCGATCGGTCAGAACACCAGTTTGCAGTGCGACCGCAACAGCGCACTGACCACGCAGCGATCGTTCCACACCTATGACGCGATGCGCCGCTTGACCGGCATCAACCATCCGGACGGCACCACCGATCTTGGCTACACGTACTTCGCCGATGGCGCATTGGCCACCGCGTCCAACACCGATTTTGCCACGCCCGCCAACAGCAACACCTGGACCTACACCTACAACAAACGCCGCCTGCTCGAATCCGAATCGCTGGCCTACAACAGCCGCACCTTCAACATCGCGCACGCCTACAACGCGCTTGGCAACCGGCAATCGCTGACCTATCCGAGCGGCCAGACCGTCGCCTTCGATCCAGACGCGCGCGGCCGTGCACGCCAGGTCGGCACGTACGCGAGCAATGTCACTCGCCACCCCGGCGGCATGGTCAGTACGTTCAATTACGGCAACGGCATCGCCCACAGCACGAGCATCAACCTGCGCCAGTTGCCGCTGCGGCGCATCGCTGGCGTGGCGATGGATCACACGCACTCTTACGATCAGAACGGCAATCTGACGCAGCTCACCGACGGCATCAACGCAGGCACGCAAAGTTTCCCGAACTACGCCGAGCAGCGCACGCTCACCTTCGATGCGCTGAACCGCATGCTTACCGCACACGCGCCTTATCAATACGGCGATGAGACTTACACGTATGACGCGCTGGACAACGTCCGCCAAGCCAGCCTGGGCGGCGCGGTGTTTGACTACACCTTCAGCGCCAATCAGCGCCTGACCGCCGTCGCACTGGGCGGCGCGCCATACCTGACCTACGAGCACAACGCCCAAGGCGATGCTCTATTCCGCCGTCGCGCCAACAACGTGACCGATCAGGTCTTCGCCAACGGCTTCGAAGCCGTCTTCCCGCAGGACGTGCCCGAGCAAACCAAAGGCGCTGACCGCAACGCCGATGGCAGCCAAAAGAACACCGCCGACCGCGCCACACAAATCTTCCGCCAGACCAGCGCCTTCGCGCCCGATCAAACCTACACCTATGACCGCGCCCATCGCCTGATGAGCGTCGCCAACATCGAAAGCTACGTTTACGACGCCCACGGCCGCCGCATCGCCACCGTGCGTGCCACCGACAGCGCACGGCGCTATCAGGTGTATAGCCAATCCGGCCAACTCGTCCATTCTGAAGACCAGCGCAGTAACGAGTCCAGCGACTACCTGCACCTCGACAGCGATCTCATCGCCGAGCGCAAGCGCAATCTCATCAGCCAGCAAATCACCATCCAATATCACCACCCCGACACCCGCCAATCCGCCACCATCGTCAGCAACAGCACCGGCGCCGTCATCGAACGCGACGTCTTCGCCCCCTACGGCTCGCCCTACAGCGGCTTCTACCAGGAAGGCCCCGGCTACGCCGGCCACGTGACCGACAGCAACACCGGCCTGACGTACATGCAGCAGCGCTACTACGATCCGATTGCCCTGCGATTCCTCAGCCCCGATCCGATGGCCGTCGATCCGGGCACGGCTTGGAACTACAACCGATACAACTATTCGGCGGGGAATCCGTATAAGTATCGTGATCCTGATGGCCGAGAGATCGTTTTCACGGCAGTCAACGGCGCAACCACTGCCGACGTGTGGCAAACTATGTTCTACTTGTTAAAGTCACCAACGGCCCGAGCGGAGATCGTTCAAGTCTCCGAATCTGAGGAGCGTTATAGCTTTGTTTTCGATAGAGGCGAAGATGCGCTCATGGGATATAGCACGGATACTCGAACCGTAACCATTAATCCAACAAGCGGTGCCATTGTGAAATCGACTGGTGAAATTCAGACTCCAGCACTGGGCGCGGCCCATGAGATTAGTCACGCCGCCGAACATGATCGAGCAGGAACGGAGACAGTGATTGCAAATAATGAACCATCAGTCGATATGCGCATTGTCAATGGTGTGTATACGGTTTTGTACGGAACCTCAAAAGAAGAGGCGCGAGCAACCGAGACCGAGTCAAAAATAGCCAAAGAGCTAGGCGAAGCAACCAGGAAGAAATATTCTGACTTCGGCGGCGAAGTTCGAACATGTGGCCCGACGAGCAAAAAACCATGCTAGCTCCAATTCTGCTGTTCGTTACTTCACTACAGAGCGCAGACCCTCCGGCAGATCCGAGAAAAGGATTGGATAAGCTTCTAGACCTGACTGATCGAGTTTCGTTCTACTACGTAAATCAAATGGGACGATACGACTTCTCCGCCGAAGAGACAAAAACGAATGCGTCCATTGTTGTTCAGAGGGAATGCGGAAGCAACTGCAGACGCTACATGAAGGAAGTGGTCTCTCATTTGATGATCGCTATTCCCGTGACTTGTAGCAACGGCCAACAAGATCTGCTCATAGAATTCAGCGGCGGTCATATTTCGTACAGTCATTCCGGCAAGGCAATTGAATTCCAAGGATCTTGTTTTCATAGCAATGAATCAATCCATTCCATCACTAGGAACGAGAGGTTTATCTTCGATTGATTCAGAACCGATGCCCAAACAATCGGACACGTATGGACGCCTCCTGTCAACACCTGATCTGCTTCTAGTTTTTGATCCAACTCCCCGGATTTGGGTCAACGCCACCCCGTCTCGATGATCGAGCTCCGGGCACCGCGTTACTTCCTTGGTCGTGCTTCTGCTTCGTTCCAGCGTTTTGATCGACTTCTTCGTGCGACTTCAGCGGTTCGGTTCTCGGGCACGTATTCGGCGTCTTTTTGGTGCCTTGTGTTGCGCACCGCGCCGGGATGAGATTTGGCTCTGGCTGGCCCTAACAGCCAGACGCGTTCAAGACGATCCACGGGGTTTCTGACAGCACGACCAACGTAAGCGTCCGACGCCGCACATCTAGGAAGGCCCCGGCTACGCCGGCCACGTGACCGACAGCAACACCGGCCTGACGTACATGCAGCAGCGCTACTACGATCCGATTGCCCTGCGATTCCTCAGCTCCGATCCGATGCCGGTCGATCCGGGCACGGCTTGGAACTACAACCGGTACAACTATGCGGCGGGGAATCCGTATAAGTACGTCGACCCAAGTGGGCAAACGATTGAGTGCACGAGCAGCGTGTGCGAAATCCAATGCACCAGCGCATTCGAATGTGGGGCGGACTATCTTGCAGCCGGAATCATTGTCCTGAATGCGCATATTCAGAACGCGGCATCGAAACCCAAGGAGGCTACGCAACCTTCAGAGAGTGAGGGCGAGGGCCAGGGCGAACAATCCACACCCTCTGAATCTGCGCAACCCGAGGTACCGAACATCGAGTCCGCTGACGAAATCGATCCCGCCGGAGACGGCAAGCTGACGCGGGCGGGACGCGCACAACAGAAGCATGGCGACCGAGGTGGCGCGTTTGAAAAGGCGACTGGTACGCCAGACGACAAAGACCAGCAAGGCGCGCAAACAGTTCAAGAGATAATGAAATCTCCTGACAGGGTCGACGAAGTGCACCCGAAGTACGGAACAGACGTCAGACAAACGCCAGATGGTCGCGGGGCAAGATTTGGACCTGACGGCACATTCCGTGGATTCATCGAGCCGAGGAAGAAATGAAACAAAAGGGGTGGGACGTTGTCGTCATTTCACTGCCGGAGTATGAGCACGTCGTGGTTGAGATCTACTTCGATTCGCGGCTAGTGATGACGCTCGACAAGGAGGACGCTACCCATGGTCCATCAGTGGCTTTGTTTGCCGATGATGGGCCGATTCGCGTGAACCTCCGCGAGCTTCGGGACAACCTTGAACTGGCGCGTGAGGAACTGTTGAAGTGATCGAACCGCGGTTGGTTGCCGAATCCTGTCCCAAAAGGAGGATCGGATCAAATGACTGTTCCATTCGATGCCAAGCTGAAGATCGTGGCCTATCGAGATTTCCACGATGTCCCAAGGCTGATTCTTGCGCGCGACACAAACGGCAGCGACTGGATTCTCGATTGCCCGTTTGACGACAGCACGGACGAGTATTCGCAGGAGTACTCGGTGTACTTTGTTGGCGACGACATACTGGCGTCTGGACGAGTCTTCGACTCATGGGCCGTCAAATCTGCGAGTGCATTTGCCGGCTCGATTGCCGTTCGCCAAGTTCAATTTGATAGCTCAAGACGCGAGGAACTTACTTGTGTCCGAGCTTGTGATGAGGCGAACTAAATTGGGGGAATTGCCAGCATGCCTCAGCCCCTTACCGCCCGCCGCTTAGCCGTACCCTCATTGCCCATGACGCTCCGGACCTTGGAGCGTTTGACGAGGCTGCCCTTCAGGATGATCAGCGCTTGCTGTTCTTCATCGCTTAAGGAATCGACCTGCTGATAGTGCCGATGCAGCTCAATGTTGTGGATTCGGCCTTCGGTGTTGATGTCTTTGCGGCCAAGTAATTCGTCGGAGCTGACGCCGACCCCAGTTTGCAGTGCGATCATTCCAGCGCGCTAACCACGCAGCTCTCGTTCCACACCTATGACGCGATGCGCCGCTTGACCGGCATCAACCACCCGGACGGCACCACCGATCTTGGCTACACCTACTTCGCCGATGGGGGTCTGCCCGCCGAACCCAGTGTGCGCCATTTCGAAGCGACGCCTGAGGTGTTCTCGCGCGGCGCGCAGCGGCGCTTCGGTACCAGCAACCCGGAGCGCATGGACGATCCATTCTGGATGGCCATGGTGCGATCCGGAATCAGTGCCTGGCTGGCGCGAACGCAATTCAGCGACAACCCGTCGTCCATTGAGCATCCGGTGTGGTGCGCGGAGCGATTCGGTCAGTCGATCAGTTTTCTGCCCGACGGGCGAATCATCCAGATCGCGGGCGAACACGAGGACGGCTATGACCCGGACTTCTGCATCTATAACGATGTGTTCGTGCACTACCCGGATGGTCGCATCGAGATCTACGGCTATCCAGAGGCGGTTTTTCCGCCGACCGATTTCCACACGGCCACGCTCGTGGGCGACACGATCTACCTTATCGGCTCGCTCGGCTATCGGCACCAGCGTGTTCTCGGCGAGACGCCCGTGTTCGCACTCGATACGCGCACGCTGCGCATCACTCGATTGAAAACCAGCGGCGATTCTCCAGGATCGATCTATAGGCACCGCGCTGTCCTGACGCCGACCGGGCGCATCCGCGTATTCGGTGGTCGCATCGAGCATGGCGAAGATGCGCATCGAGACAACGACGCAATGTTCGAGCTCGATCTGGCCCAATGGGTTTGGATTCGCCTGGCGCCGAGCGCCTGACGGTGGAATCCGCAAGATGAAGCTTGTGCGAGTTCCACCCTACGCGGGAATCCGCCATACGCGGTGTGCAGACGTAGGGCGGAACCCGCGCGCCGAATACCATGACCATGCCGCGATCCGCCCGCGCGGTTTCCGCCGCCGGCACCGCTATCGCCGCATCGATCAGGACGTTCATCGCAGCTTGGCGAAAATGCGCTGCATTTCGACCAAGCTCGAGGTGTCCGACAGCGGTTTTGAGAACACGGCGGAGTCGATCAGGCTGGACAGTTGCGCCATCGCCATCGGCAGCGGCGTGGAGCGAAGCTCCGCATCGCGCATCGCTTCGAGGATCGGCGCGACCTCGCGCCAGGCGGTGACGAAGGTTTCGAGTTCTTTGGTCATTCGCTTGGCATTCCAGGAAGGTGCCGCATGGTCCGGCGAACGAAAGAGCTGGCAGGATATTACTCGTTATCCCGACAACGGGGCTGAGCCGGCCTGCGCGAAATTCCGAAGTCGACAGCCAGGCCTTCCATTCGTCAGGGCTCCCCCGCTGCAGCCTGGAGCACGTCCAGGCGGCGCAGGTCCTCGGGGGAGAGAATGCTGCGCAGCGGCGCGAGTTCGTCCACGGCGAGCTTCAAAGCAGGGCGATCGCGCAGTGCGGCTTTGATCTCGCCAGAAAGCAACAGCGCCATTGCCAGCACCTTAGTGCCCGCGGCTTGAGATCGTAAGATCGCCAGCGCCTCGTCGATATTGGCCTGTGCCGCTGGCGCTTGATCGACGAGCAACTGCACTTGTGCGAGGGCGACCAACGCAGCCGCCAGCATTCGGCTCGCCGGATTGCAGCGGCGCCGTAACGCGACGAAACGGTCTGCGATCGGTAGCGCTTCCTCGCTGCGTCCCTGTTTGCGCAAAATCGCGACCAGTTTCGATAACGAGAAGCTGATGTCGCAATGCTCGGGGCCGTAAACCTGCTCTTCCAGCGCCAGCGCCTGACGCATGAAGGGTTCCGCTTGCGCTGGCTGATCGGCACGATGCAAGGCGCCTGCATGCGCTGCGAGAATGCTGGCGCGCCGCGCCAGCGGGATTTCCGGGTGCGTTGCCAGCGCATCGACGCTCGGCTGTGTCACGGCTGGGCCGTCCGCGCTGCGATCTTGCGCTTCCAGCAACACGATATAGACATCGAGTCCATTGACTGTCTCGTGCGACACCGGGCCGGTTTCGGTCAAGTAAATCTGGTGCGAGCGCTGCATGCGCTCTAATGCTTCCGCGTCGCGGTCGAGGCTGCTGAGTTCGATGGCGATCAACAGATCGAGTCGCGCCTGGATGAGAGGGTCGCTCAGGCCGTGCGTTTGCGCCCAGATTTCGGCAGCCTTGAAGGTTTCGAAAGCGCCGCTTCGGTCGCCATTTCGATTGAGCGCGACACCCAAATTGATCAGACCATCGATCGCCGTGCGCGGATCGGCGCGGTCCAGATCGGGCTGCAGCGAGCGCATCAGTTGCAGCATGCGCTCGTCGTCGCCCAGTCCCATGTAAGCGCGCGCAATGGCGACGGTGAGCGCAATACGCGAGCTGGGATCGAGCTCGGAATCGGCTGCCATTTCGCGCTCGCCGGCGCTCAGCAAATCCCGCGCCGTGACCTCGGCGCCATCGGTGCTGCCGGGATCGGCCTTGGCGAACACTTCCGTAAGAAAGTTCACCGTGGATTCGGCGCGCTTGGCCTGCGTTTGTGCGGCGCTGCGCTCAGCTTCGGCGCTGCGGCGTGCCGCCTCCGCGAGCGCGCGTTGTGCGTTCGCCTCGCGCGCCTGCCAGAGCGCGCCACCAAGCCCGACCAACAGCGATGCCACAGCGGCGCCGGCGAGCGCCGCGACCAGCGCGTGGCGCTGCAGCCAGCGGGCGATGATGTACGACCAGTGACCGCGGCGCGCTTCGACCGGTCGTCGCTCCAGCCAGGCGTCGAGATCGGCGATGAGCGCATGCACGGACGCGTAGCGCGCGCTGGGCGCCTTGCGCAGCGCCTTCAGTGCGATCGCATCGAGATCGCCGCGCAGACGTTGCCGTAGTCGCTGCGTTGTGGTGCGCCGCTTCAGCGCCAGCGCCTCGGGATCGGCCAGCTGGCGCCGCGTCAACGCCTGACTCGGGCGCTGCGGTTCTTGTTCCAGCACGGCGCGCGTCAGCGCCTGGCTGCTGGGCGTATCGATCTGGTACGGGCGCTGTCCGCACAGCAGTTCAAAGAGCATCACACCGAGCGCGTAAACGTCCACCGCTGTTGTCGGAGGCTCGCCACGAATCTGTTCGGGCGCGGCGTACTCGGGCGTGAATAACTGCAAGCCGGTACCGGTGGCGGCGCTGTCGTCGCCGAGCAGTTTGGCGATGCCAAAGTCGAGCAGGCGCACGCGACCCTCAGCTGTGACCAGCACGTTGGAGGGCTTCAAATCGCGATGGACGATCAGGCGCTGGTGCGCATGCGCGACGGCATCGGCCACCGAGCGCAGCAGTCGGATGCGCTCCTCGATGGTCAAGCGGCGCCGATCGCACCAGGTGGCCAGCGGCTCGCCGTCGACGTACTCCATCGCCAGATACGGCACGCCGTCGGTGCTCTGTCCGGCATCGATCAGGCGCGCCATATTCGGATGGTCCAATTGCGCAAGGATCTGGCGCTCGGCGCGGAAGCGTTGGGCGAGATCGTCGGCGTCGCTGCCGGCGCGCATCAACTTGATCGCCGCATGTCCGGCATACGCGCCATCGCAACGCTCGGCAAGCCACACCGCACCCATGCCGCCGCGTCCCACTTCGCGGAGCAAGCGCCATGGGCCCAGGCGGGCGCCGGTCCAGCGCGGATCGGCGGCGGGTTCGCCGTCGCTGGCCAGCAAGTCTTTGGCGCGAGCGCTCAAGTCGCCGAGCGCGTCGTCGCCGGTGTCGGCATCGAGCATGGCCTGCACTTCGGCCTGCAGCGCCGAATCGTCGCCGCAGGCCGCGCGCAGGTACGCCTCGCGCTGTGCTGGCGCCATCTCGATCGCGTGCTCAAACAGCTCGCGCAATTGTCGCCAGCGTGCCGAGTCCATACCGCGTCTCCAACGTCCTGGCGTTGATGCTATCGGAGTCTAGGCCGGGCTAGCGCGAGCGATTGAACAGCACGGCGCCGCGCTTGCGCGCTTCGCTCTCGGTGCATGGCGCGCCGAGTGCATCGGCTAGCCGTGGACAGCTGTGCGCCAGCGCTTGCAGGCTCAGGTGTTCGGGGATACGCGGATGGTGCACACAGACCGCGCCGTCGGATGTCCAGCCGGCTTCAAAGTGGAATTCTTCGCCAGTGGCGGGCTGCTGGATACCAACGTCGTCGTAAAGATCGATGCTAGTGCCATCGCGCGTCGTCGCGACGCCGTCGCCGCAGTAGTCGCCGCGCACCATGCGCAAACAGGCGCCGTACTGAGCGACCAGCGATTCGCCGTTGGCGCTGCGTTTGAACGGCGCGTAGCCAAAGCGCACGCATTTGCCCTGGGCGCCGCTGCTGCAGGTGAGCGACAGCGTGCCGGGCGTCGCCAGATAGCGGCCGTCGGAGCTGAAATCGCCGGCCAAAGGAAAGCCGCGCGAAAGGCCTTCGCGATCTGGTTCGCACAAGTCTTGCCAGCCTCGCTCGCCTTGCACCTGGAAACGGTGCCACCAGATGTCGCCATCGTCGGCATCGCGTTGCACCGACTCGATGCGAACCGACAGGCCATTGCCTAAATCCAGCGTGCTGCCGACCAAACTCTGGCTCCGCAGTGTTTGTCCATTTTCGACGAGGACGAATTCCGTGCCGTCGATCTGGAGCGCGGCATTCGCCGCGCTGGAGATCAAGCACGCCGCAAGCAGCGTCGCGCGCATGGCGCTCACTCCGCCAGACGAGCGCGGATGCTGCGCGCATCGATGGCGGTGCACAGCATCGAGCTGGCGCAGGGGTTGTCGATTTCATCGACGATTGGCGCTAGTCGCTTGACATTTGCGCTGGCGATGCCTTGCACGGCGACCGCCACAGCGACGGCGGTGTGCGCCGAGCCATTGAGCTTCAGGCCGTTCGCTTGGATGCCTTGCAACTGGACGCCCTGCAAGCTGACGCCTTGTAGCTGCAGGCCATTGAACGTGCGGCCGTTGAAGCGGGCGCCATTGAGCGTAGTGCCGTTCAACGAGAGGCCGTTGAAGTTGACGCCATTGAGCGTAGTGCCGTTCAACGAAAGGCCGTTGAAGTTGACGCCATTGAGCGTAGTGCCGTTCAACGAGAGGCCGTTCAACGAGAGGCCATTCAACGAGAGGCCGTTCAACGAGAGGCCGTTCAACGAGAGGCCGTTGAAGCTGACGCCATTGAGCGTAGTGCCATTCAACGAGAGGCCATTCAACGAGAGGCCGTTCAACGAGAGGCCGTTCAACGAGAGGCCGTTGAAGCTGACGCCATTGAGCGTAGTGCCGTTCAACGAGAGGCCATTCAACGAGAGGCCATTGGTTGCGACCTCCGCATTGGCGCTGGCGGTGGCGGCGAAGAGTGCAGCTGCAATCAGTGTGCGAAACATGTCGAATCTCCAGTGTTCCCGCGCCGGGATGGGCGGTCGTGAGGACGTACGGCAAACCCAGCGTGCAGAGATCATCGAAGGGAAAGTTTTCACCGTATGCTTGATGCCCATGCGATCAGGAATCTGCGATGGACGACATCACCGAGCGCCTGTCTTACCCACGCGCGCCGAAGGATCGTGATCAGGCGCTCAGCGCTGTGTACCAGGAGTTGCTGGGCATCGCGCGCGCCGAGTTGAGCCGACATCGGCGCGGCAACACGCTGAACACGCGGGCGCTGGTCAACGAGGCGTACCTGAAGCTATTCGCCCATCACGAAGCGGCGTTCGACAGCCGTAAACATTTTTTCGCCACCGCCGCCCGCGCAATGCGCCAAGTCGTCATCGACCACGCGCGGTCCAAGCTCACGGAAATTCGCGGTGGCGGACAGGTGCCGTTGTCGCTCGACGAGATTGGCGATATGCCGTTGCCGGTCGAAGCGCAGGCCGACCATCTGGTGCGCATGGACGCTGCACTGAAGAAGCTGGCAGAGCTCGATCCGCGCTTGGCGGAAGTCGTCGAGTTGCGGTTTTTCGCCGGCCTCGAAGTGCCTGAGGTGGCCGAACTGCTGGGCGTCTCCGAGCCCACCGTCAAGCGCGATACGCGCACCGCCAAAGCTTTCCTGGCCAAGGAGCTGGTGCATTAGCACAGTCTGCGAACCGGCGACTCGACGTCCGCCGGTTCGCCGATCGTAGCTATTTCACCTCCAACGCCCCCGCCGCTCCGCCCTGCGCATACACGCCGCGCTCGTACATGGATTCGGCGTAGGCGGGCGGGATAACGAAGCGCCCGGGGTTGCTTGGCTTGATCTTGTACAGGAAGGTGCTCACGTCTGGCTGCGCGTAGGTGTACAGCACGATGCGGTCTTCGCGGGGTTCGATGTGCTCGGTGCTCATCGTGCTGCCATCCAGGCGCACGGTGCCGGCGGGCACGCTGGCGCTGGGATCTTCGCCGTCGCCTGTGGACGGCGGGATTTGCGTGATCGGCTCGAAGGCGCCGGGCAACAGATCGATCACGGCGATGCTGCTGTAGTTCATCGCGCCGAGCGAACGCAGCCGCAGGCGTACGGTGATTTCCTGGCCCAGCGCGGCCTGCGTGATGGGCTGCCCGGCGTCGTCGAGATACTCGCGCAGCACTTCGATGCCGAGTGTTTGCGTGGCGGCCGGAATGGCTTTGTCGAAGCCGTTCTGCGTCAGCACCGCCCACGCCGGCACGTCCTTCGGTGGTTCCACACTGAGGAGCGTATCGGTGCTGGTGAAGGCGCCGCGCATCAGCAGGCCTTGCGCTTGCCCGAAGGCGCGCCAGGCTTTGCCGTCGCTGCTGGCTTTCAGCACCGGCGTGCCTTGACCAGCCACCGCTTCGCTGTAGGCGTCGAGCGCCAGCGTGATCAGCGCGCTGGAGAGCGTGTTGTAGCTGTTGTTCTGCAGCGGCGCGAGCAGGGCTTCGAGGGCCTTGATCGACACGCGTTTCGACTCGGCCGGGAAATGCTTGAAGGCCAGATACACGGCCCATGCCGAGGCGATACCGGGATCGTAGTAATCGATGTAGCCCTGGACGCCCCACTCGGGTGTTGCGCCAAGCATCGTCAGCACCGGTTTGGCGAGATCGCGCGCGGCTTTCTCCTGCTTGAGCATGGCGTAGCTCGACGCCAGCAGCATCGCCGCGACATCGCGCTGCCACACTTTGGGGTGATCGCGATCGAGTTGCTCGCGAATGGTGCCGAGCAGCGGCGCATAGCGCGCGTCGCCCTGGCGGATCAGCACGTACGCGGCGAGTGCGCGTGAGCGCAACTCGGCGAGCGAGCTCAATGCAGGGTTGCCTGCCATCGTCTCCAGATAGCGGTTGAGCGAGCGCAGCAAGTCGTCGGGCACGGCCTCGCCGCGTTCGCGCGCTTCGATCAGGTACAGCGCAGCGTATGGCGTTGCAAAGTCATCGGCATCGGGTGTGGCGACCCAAAGCCCCAGTCCGCCTTCGTCGTTTTGCCGCGAGCGCAACACAGAGATCAGTCCGTTCGGATCGTAGCCCTCAACAGACTTGGCGAACTCCGGACGCGAGCGGGCGACCAGCGCCGGTATCGCCTGGCTGACCAGTTGTTCGGTGCAAAGATGCGGATAGTCGCGCAAGTACGCCGAGACGCCATCGATGGCGACCAGCGGCGAGGTGCTCGCGGCCAGTTCGCGACGCGCGCGCTGCTCGAACATCACGCGCAGATCCTTGATCTCGCGGCGGCGATCGGCGCGCACCAGTTTCAGATCGCTGCGCTCGACAATCGCCGGTCGCAGCGATAGCTCGATCACGCGCTGCGCGCGGTACTTGCCGCTGCTCGCAATCAACGTCACCGGCACGGCGCCGAGGCGTTCGCCTGCCTTCAGCCGAATGCGTGCCGCGCTCTCGCTGCCCGGGGCAATGGTGATCGCGGCGGGCGATTCGCCCACCTGGCTCAGGCCCTCTCCGAGCTTGACGCTCAAACTCACCGGCAGCGCTTCCTTGCCGCCCTCAATGGTGTTGGCGATGCTAATCGGCAGCTCGAACTCGTCCCCCGGCGCAACGTGCGTGGGCAACGTCGGCGTGAGCACGAAATCGCCGCGCACGGTGGCCTTGGTCTGCGCGATGCCGATGCGCTCGTTGGACACCGCCACCGCCATCACCCGCAGTTCGCCGTTGAAGTGATCGGGCATGGTGAAGGTGAAGGTGTGCGCACCATCCACCTCGGTGATGCCGGACCACCACACCGCGGGTTTTTCGCTCTTGCGCTTGAACGGATTCAAGTGTTTGCCCATCGCGCCTTCGCCGTCGCCGCCGGGTGCTGAAGCCGACACCAGCCGCGAGAATTCCGGCAGCAGCAAGTCCAGAATCTGATCGGTCGATACATCGTGCATCTTCTTCTTGAAGAAGTGATCGAGCGGATCGGCGAGCTGGTAGCGCGCAACCTGCAGGATGCCCTCGTCGATAGCGAACGCGATGACTTTGGTCGACGTGCCGGCGGTGACGTCGAGTTTGATCTCGGTGCCGGGCTTGCTCACTGCGGGTACCTTCAGCGTGAGTTTCTCGGTACGCGCGCCGCGGTCGACAGAGAACGGCGCGATGGCGTAACTCAGCGGACTCATGAAAACCTCGTCCGACATCGGGTCGCGCAGGAATTGCACAGACACGTAGCCGCCGCCTTCGATGTCGGCCGGCACGCGGATGCGCTGCACGCTGCTGGTGGTATCGGCTTTGAACCAGACGTGCGTGTACACGCGTTCGCGTTCGATGGTGATCAAGCCGCTGCCGGTGTACGGCGCGCGCAGGCTGATCTCGATCTCTTCGCCAACTGCGTAGTCCTGTTTGGACAAGGTCATCTGCAGCTCGGCATTGCGCTCCAGCGAGCGCGACACGTTGGCGTCGCCGGCCACTTGATATTGCAGGCTGTTGTGCAGTGTATCGCCTTGGCGAATTTCGACGACGAAAGTGCCCGGCTGATCGGTCTTCAGCGCGTAGTTCTGCACGCTGTCGCCGGCCTTCAGCGCAGTCTCGTTGACCGTAAGCCGGCGCTCTTGCGACGCGTAGCGATACAGGCCCGAATCCTCGCGCGTCAGCACCGACACATAGCGCCGCTCGATGAGCACCGCGCGCAGTCCATCAATGGCTTTGGGCGCCACGTCATCGCCGATCGTCACCCACTCGATGGTGCGCTTGCTGCCACGCTTGACGTAATTCAGATCGTCCACGCTGCGCAGGCCGACGAGGAACTCGTTGTCCGACACCAGCGTGCCTGCCTGAGCGGCAACATTGCGCCCGCTGCCGGGTTCGAAGGCGCGCGTGAGAAAACTCAACTGGTAGGTTGCGTTCGCATAACGGTTAAGGTCGAGATCGAAGATCGCAACGCCATCGGCGTTGGTCGTCTGCTCGGTCAGTGGCTCGTCGAAGCCATCGCTGGCGCGCTGCGGATCGTAGAAATTCCAACCCGGCCAGCGCGAGAAACTTGGATACGCTGGGCGCAGAACCAATGAGCCCTCGACGCGGCGCGCCTGCGCGGGTGTGCCGAACAGGTTCTGGACGTCCACCGTCGCCGTCAGTCCGTCGGGTTTGACCCAGCCTTCCGAGCGCGCGGCCGACAAGGTTGCGCGAACGCGCATCGTGTCGGGTTGGAACTCGCGCACCTGCACCGACACATTGCCGATATTGATGCGCTGCTGGTTTTCGCCGATCAGATACAGCGAGGCAGTGTAGGTGCCGCTCGGCGCGCCGGCGCTTGGCGCGTGCGAAAACTCGTTGAAGCCGCTGGCGTCGAGCGCAATCGACTGCCGTGTCACCAACGCGCCGCGGGGATCGGTGACGTCGAGTTCCAGCGGCAAGCCGGCGAGCGGCGTGCGCCAGTCGCTGGCGCGCACGATCAGTCCAAGGTTCACGGTGTCGCCGGGGCGATACAAGCCGCGGTCGGAGAACAGGAATGCGCTTAATTTACCGGGATCGAGCGAGTTGACGTCGCCGCCGACATCGAAACGCGAAGTGTCGAGCGCCCGCGCGTAGTCGCCGATCGGCAGGAACGATAAGTCCTCGCCAAATTGCACGGTGAGCAATTTCGGTTCCTTCTCGCGACGATAGCCTTCGAGCGTCGGCAGCGAGGCGCGACCGCCAGCATCGGTTTCGGCGCTCACCAGCGTCTCGCCGTTGCGTGCAATGGCGCGCACGCGCGCGCCGACCACGGGCGCGCCGCTGCTCAAGCTCTGCACGAAAATCTCGCGCGTGCCATCCAGCGAGCGTTTGGCCACGACGCCGAGGTCGGTGAGTACCACGAGTCGCGAATCCATGGTCTCGCCGGCGTCGTTCGCGATCGTTTCCGCTGGCGAGAGCGTCTTGTCGTAATCGCTCAGCGTGCGCAGGCTGAGCAAGAACACGCCGTGGCGCGTTGGCGAGAAGAATGGCGTCAGATCGATGCCTTCGTAGTGGTTTTTCGCCGGATCCAGATTCGGCAAGTCAACGCGCTTTTCCGCGCGCTCGACCAAGCTGTCTTCGCCCAAGGTCCATAAGCCGGGCTGCTGATAGGTGCCATCGTTGAACTGCACGAGGTGATGCAACTGATCGGGGACGACGCGCCCGACTTCCAGGCGCAGCGCATCCAGGTTGCGCGAAATCACCGTGACGCGGCGTTCGCCGCGCAGCGACAGCAGCGCGCCTTCGCCGACGAAGCTCAGCAGGCGCGGAAACTCCGGTACAGAAAGCACTTGCGCATGATTCTGGCCGAGCAGAAATCCGCCGAAAGACTTGAGCCCCTTGTCGATGCGCAAGTACACGTAGCGGTTCGGCGGCGCCTGATAGCGGAAGCTATGGATTTCGATGAACTCGCGTTCGCTGGGATCGGGCTTGAGCTCCAGGGGCGTTGCCGCTTTGAGCACAGCGGCGTCGATTTCATTGGGTGAGAAGGCATACGGCGGCGACTGCTTGTCCCGATCGACATTCGGGTTGTACTCCGGCAACAGCCACGCCTTTGTCGCGCCCACCACGTCGGCGTTCTTCAGCGCCTGGTTGAAGGCCACGATCAACACCTGATCGGGCTCGAAGCGCTCGTTGTCGACCAGCGTCGGCTCGACGCTGTCGACCGCCACGCTGTACAGGTCGGGCAGGGACACGCGTGAGGACAGCCCCGAGGAGATCGGCGCGCCACCCAGACTGCTCGTGACATTCGGCTCGATGGTCAGATCGACCACGCCGCCGTTGGGCTGCAGTGTCAGCGCTTCGGTGTGCACCCACGCCTTTATGCCACCGCCGACCACCTGCAGTTTTGGATTGGGCGCGGCTCGCCCCGCGCCATCCTGCATCGTCGCGCGCAAGCTCGCTTCCAGTCGCTGCGCGTCCACCGGATGCGAGAATTCCAGGCCAAACACGGCCTTCTTCAGGGCTGGGTCTTGCGGGTCCTGGTAGAACTCGGTGCTGGTGATGCTGGCGGTAAACGGCGCCGTCGCGAATTTGAGCTCGAACGGGGCGAGGATCACGCCCGGTGCAATCGCTTGCGCGATATCCAGTTTGACGTCGAAGTCCTTGCCCACCGGCCAATCGTCGCTGGGGATGAACTGCAACGAGCGATCATTGACCCAGGTCCAGTCGCCCGCTACGGCGGGCTCCAGCAGCACGCCGCGCGCAGTCTTCTCGACCAGTTCAATCGGCGCTGCCGACCCGCCGAAATCGATCGTCAGCGGCGACACGGCTTTGGGCGTTTGCGCGTAATCGGTTTTCGATGGCGCATTCAGCACCACCGAAATTGCTTCGGGTGGAATCGGGATAGGTCTGGTCACCCATCGATAGATGCCGTAGCCGATGGCCGCGAGCACGGCCAGCGTACCGAGCACCTGCCATTTGCGCACCCAAAGCCAGGTCGCCCAGGGTGGCGGCGCCCAAGACCATCGGCCCACCAGACGCTGCCCCACCGACCATTGCGTATCTGTATCCATCGTTCAGTTCCCCCAAACATGCGGGCATCATGCGCCTAGTTTGGGGCAAGCGCAGGACGACAAATGGACGACTGCTGGCGCCTGCGGCGGCGACGTTGTCTGTTTGTGCAGGCGGGCCGGCCCATACTTGCCGCATGCGCTCGACTTTAGCTCAGAAGTTCTACAAGCCTGCGGTGATTGTGTTCGCAATCCTGACAACGTTTGTTTCAGGATGGTGGTCTGCTCCGTACGCGTTCCTGGCTTGGCCTGCGCTCTGGTTGCTGATCGTGGCGCGCGCGATTTTGACCGGCACCGCCCACCCGTTGACGACGGGCGAAGAGCGTTTCTCGCGAATGTTTCTGGGTCTGGCGATCGTCACCGGCGGTGGTGTGCTGGTGCACGCGGTATTCGCGCCGCTCGCACTGTGGCTGCGCGAGCCGACGTGGTGGGCCGTGCCGGCTTCCATCATCGCCGTCATTGCGCTGGTGTGGGTGCAGCGTCGTACTTGGCCGTGGCTGGGCATGCTGGTGATGGGGCGACTGCATTTCCTGGGCGAATACAGCAGTTTGTGGCGGCGCCTGCAGTCGCGCAGCCGGCAACTGGCGCGCAGCAGGGAGCTGTTTCTGCGCTTCGGCGTGGGCGTCGCGGCGGCGCAGCTATTGGCGTGGCTGATGCCGATCCTGAGCCATCGGTTTGACATTCCTGCTGGGTACCAACTGACCGCGCATTTCGTCGTCCTGTGCGCCTGCGCCGAATTCATCAGCCGCCGCATCGCACTGGCCCGTGCTTGCCTGCCACCGCCTTATGTGCACCAGATGAGCGATGCGCCCAAGAATGGGTCGCCGGCAACTGCCGCCGATGCCATTTAGCGTCGCAGCTATTTGCGATGCTGAAAGGATCGAACCGCCAGTAGACCGCTCCAGGACTGACTCCTGACTGCGGTGTGTTCGCACTTGGACTCAAACTTGGACACGTTTCCCGCCGCGGACCCTTGGCTGACCCCGGCTTGGGTTGGAATCCGAACTTGTGCGGGAATCGCTCGTCTAGATCAGCTCCGCCGCCTCGCGCAGGAACAACGCAGTCTGCGGCAGCCCATTGCGTTCGATTGATTCAGCAAAGGCCTCTGGCGTGAGATCCGGGTTGCAAAGCCGGGCGCGCATCTTTTTGAATGCCGGAAGCACGCGCAGGGGATCCAGATCCAGTTGCGAGATCAGGAACGCGTCAGGATGCAGGACCTCTATGCCGAATTGCGCCACCGCTTGCTCCGGAAAATCACGCAGGTTGAACGTCACGATGCAGTCCGCATGCCCGGCGACAGCAGCGGCTAGCACATGCCGGTCGTCCGAATCCGGCAGGCTCAAGGACTCTTCCAGAGACCGCCAAGCGGACTCAGGCACTTCCCAGTCCGGGCACGCGTCGTGCATCAGGTCGCGGCGAACGTCAAAGGTGCCCTTCGGCTTGCCTCTCTGCGCTTCCAGGCTGCGTGTCCACTCATCGTCGATGCGACGAGTCCACTTGGCTGCATAGATCCCGGTTGCCGCCACGCTCATCAACGCGTCGCACACGCAGATCGGGAACAGCGCGCAGGCATCGAGAAGGACCGTGTACCGCGCGTGCCCAGCCATCAACGGCGCCTCTTCAGTAACTGAGTCCGAGTTCTCGCGCGTTTGCTGCCATCCGATCGAGCGCGGCCTCCTGCATGGCGCGCATTCTCGCAGAGTAGTCCATCAGGTCTTCATAGAGGACCCTGCGGTGAGACCCGACTTTGCGATGCTTCAGGCGCCCGGCGTCGATTTCCTTGATGACGAAGGGCCGCGAGACGTTGAGAAAATTCGCCACTTCAACGGTCGACAATTCTTGTTTCTGCGGCATCAGCATGATCGGGCGACGCTGGGACATGAGACCCAGCACCTGACCGAGGAACTTCAAGACCTGTGGCGGCACCGACACCGACGGCGTCGATTCCTCGTCGCTCACCAAGCTGATCCGCGAGGCGCGGCCATGATCGAGCGACTCCATGATCATCCGTTGCGCGGCACTCACCATCGCGACATCGTCCGGAGTCAGTTCCGGGGGCATCAACCGATCCTTGTCGAGCGTGGTCACTGTTTTCTCCTTGGGACTTCGTGTGTACCCAAGTTGTGGGTATAGCTCATGACTTTACGCCACAAGTGAAATAAATGCAGCAAGTGAAACGGATGGACTGAGGCCTCGCTCGGCTCGCCTTCAGTCGCCGTTGACATGCCGCCGAGGGCATCACGCTGGCGCCTGCCGACGCTTGACTACTCGCGTGAATCGGCAGTCCGATAGCTGCGTCGCGCTCGATCGCGACCGGCGGCAAGCGCGAAGCCATCTCCACCATGCTCCTCAATCGACTTCCGGGTCCCTGCATGGTCCGGTCTCCGTGCGAACTGCGCGCGGTCAGTGCCGGATGGCTACCGGCTCAGGACCCTGATCGTGATCGCGCCAGCCCCAGGCCCAGGCGCACCGATATTCCGTTCAGCGATGCACCTACACACGCGTCGTGTTGGGCCTGCAGACGATCGAAGGTCTGCCAGTGCATGCCTTTCGGCTTGACCCCATTGCCATTGAGGATGCCTGGCTCCCAGCCTAGCCGCTCACGAAACCTGTCAGCGCGCCTCGCCAATCGGTCGTGGTCGACCTCGCGCTGGGATGGATAGGCTAGATGGTGGCATCGGCGGCACGCGAATACTCGGCCACCATAGAGCACGGCAACACGCCGATCGCAACCACGCGCGGGGCACAGCCACCAAGGTCGGTCGCCACCTAAATGGCAGGGCGTCCAATCAAGCCTGACGTAATAGCTCATCGGTTCCCAATCGCCGCCGGATCGTTGACGGTAGTCGAGGAGGACCGCATCTTCCTCGACTGTCAGCTTGATCGAGCCACTGACTTCGCCGTTGCACGTCCACTGGCGAAGGAATGATCTTCCTGCCGTCAAGAGGCCTTCGCGCGCGAGCTGTCTCACGTCGAGGCGCCGCATTCCGTCCGTGCAGTTCCGACCGCCACTCCGACCACTGCCATACCCGCCCATCGTCGCTGCCTCCAGAATTTTCCGAAATCAATTGGCAAATTGAGTACTTTCAAGCTGTCTGGGACTTCGATGTCACTTTGCGGTCTGCGGTGACGCGCAGTCCGGCGACAGCACCTTGGCGGCCACTTCCGCGGCAACCTGGGCGCGAAGGTCGTCTTCCCAGTTGTGATCGTCGGCGTAGAGTGACGGGAACTTCTTGCGATTAATTAGCGGGCTTGCGAGGCTGTCCACAACGGGATCGCCACCGACAAGCTGTGAGACGACGACCGTCAGCGGCGTCGGCGCGCTGCCTTGCGGCTTGCCCATCAGGTACTGTGCAAGCCAGGCGCGTGCGGGAACATCACCTGCCTTTGCCATCTCCTTCGCGCGGTCCACGACGTCTCACACAACTATCGTCGGCTTCCAATGCATCTCTTTGGACGTTGCTGGACACCGAAGTGGCGTCGTGCAGGGCTTTATCCCTGGCCGACAGGAACCCTCTGGACGTCCATGGAAGCGGCGCTACTTGCCGATGCAAAACGACGAGAAGATTTCGCCCAGCAATTGATCGCTGCTGACCTGACCGACGATGTCGCCTAAGTGTTGGTGCGCGAGGCGTAGGGATTCGGCGGCGAGTTCGCCCGATCCGGCGTCGACTTGTTCGCGCGCAAGTTTGATGTCGTCTTGTGCTGCGACCAGCGCGGCGAGGTGGCGTTGGCGGGCGCTGAAGGTGCCGCCGCTGGCGTCGAGGCCCGCGTGCGCGACGATCGCTTCGCGCAGCAAATCGACGCCGTCGCCGCGCCGTGCGGACAGATGCACGTGCACAATGCCGTCGATGCTTTCGCGACGAGCCGTTTCGCCGATGAGATCGATCTTGTTGCGCACCAGGATTCGCGGCAGATCGGAGGCAATCGGTGGCGCGGATTCGCCGGCGGCAATCACCACCAACGCCAGATCGGCGCGCTCGGCTTCGGCGCGGGCGCGGCGCATGCCTTCGCGTTCGATGGCATCTTCGGTGTGCTCGCGAAGGCCGGCGGTATCGACGAGAGTCACTGGCACCCCACCAACGTCGATCCACTCGCGCAACACATCGCGCGTGGTGCCGGCGGTAGGGCTGACGATGGCACGGTCGCTCTGTGCGAGCGCATTCAACAAGCTCGATTTGCCCACGTTCGGCGCGCCGAGCACGACGATATGCAAGCCGTCGCGCAAGCGTTGTCCGCCGCGCGCTTTGGCGAGCAGGTCGTGCAGATCCAACTCAATGGCGGCAAAGCGCTGCCGGACTTCATCGGTGCGCAGAAAATCGATTTCCTCTTCGGGAAAGTCGATGGCGGCTTCGATGTAAACGCGCAAGTGCAACACCGAGTTCGCGAGCGCGTGTACGCGTTCGCTAAAGGCGCCATCCAAGGAGCGTCGCGCCGCGCGCGCGGCTTCCAGGCTCCCAGCAGCGATCAGATCGGCAATGGCTTCGGCCTGCACCAGATCCAGTTTACCGTTGAGATAAGCTCGTTCGCTGAACTCGCCGGGGCGTGCGGGACGGGCGCCAAGGCCAACGCAGCGTTCCACCAGCGCCGCGAGCGCGATGGGTGAGCCATGCGCCTGCAACTCGACAACATCTTCGCCAGTGAATGAATGTGGGGCTGGGAAGGCGAGCAGCAAGCCATCGTCGATGACCTCGCCGGCGGCGTCGCGAAACTTCAGATAGTGCGCGTGACGCGCGGTGGGCGCTCGTCCCAGGAATCGTTCTGCCAGTCCCAAAGCGCCAGCACCCGACAGGCGAACCACGCCAACGCCGCCCCGGCCGGGCGGCGTGGCGATGGCGACGATCAACTCGGAAGAGTTCTCGCGTTGGTGCATTGCTGAATCGCCCGAAATTTCGAGACGAACGATACTGCACCGGCTGGCGCTGCGATTCGACTTTGTTTCGGGCCTCGCTTCGCGAGCAAACGCGCTCCGCAGGTTCCGCAGAGCGCGGCCAGATTCCGGATTGGGCGGCCACTCACGCGGGCAGGCTCGCAGCCTGCCCGCGATCCAGACGCTCAACGCAACCGTCGTGGCGCTGAGGCATCAAGCGAGGGCTTCAGTTCTCGAAGCCATTGCGGAACAGATTGTCGGTGACGCGTACGTCGATCACATCCGCTCCGCCGAGGCGGCGCCGCCATGGGCCCGCTTCGACCAAGGTGACATCGCCCGTGCCGGCCACTGATGGCAAGTACAAATTTCGCGCGCGCCAGTGATACATGCCTTCGGGGACCAACACGACGGTCGTCAGCGCTGTGCCGGTAGGCAGAATCTGACGCCAGTCGACACCAGCTTCCACAATGCAGTTGCCGCCGCCGAAGGGTTGGCCAGCAGGGCAGGCTTCGACCTCCAGTTTGGTACGCTCGCGGCCGCGCACACTGAAAGCCGTGCCGTTGACGACGAAGCCGTTTCCAACATTGGACACGCCCCAGGCATCAATGGCGACACCCGGTGCGCCACTGTAATTGGCGGAACGCGCTTGCAGCTGGCCGCTCAGGTTGGCTGGATAGATGCGCACGGCGCCAGCGTCTGTGACGCCCGGCGGGTCTTCGTTGATGACGCCCATCAGCAGATCGGCGACGCCATCGCCGTTGATATCGCCGCTGGCCACCGAATAGCCGCTGCGAGCGGTCGCTGTGGTGGCGCCTTCCAACACCAGGTCGACCGTGCTGTTGAATGCGCCGCCGCGGGTACCAAGATAAACAAAGCCGGCGCCCTGGTCGACGGCGGCATCGTCGAAGTCGGTGACGCCGACGATGATGTCGGCGGCGCCGTCGTCGTTAAGATCGCCTGCGCTGGCGATACTGCCGCCCAGCCGTGCTCCGACCTGATTCGACTCGATACGAGCATTGGGCACCGGATCCAGGCCTTGCGCCGACCCCAGGTACAAGAACGCCGCGCCTTCCGTGGTCTGATCGACGGTGTAATCGGGCGCCCCGACAAAGAGGTCGCTGAATCCGTCACCGTTGACATCGGCGCTGGTCATCGCAGCACCGAATCGGCCAGGCTGGTCGCCACCGGTCTTGGTGAAACTCGGCGTCGTCGGATTGAAGCTGGCGCTGCCGTGGTACACACGCACCGTGCCCGAGTTGGCGACAGCGGCATCGGTGAAGCCCGGACCGCCGACGCCGATGTCAGCAAAACCGTCGCCGTTGACATCGTTCAATCCGGCCACGAAAGTGCCGAACAGCGCATTGGCTTGCCCGCCGTTAAACGTCACGCTCGGCGTCGCTGCGAAGCTTCCGCCCTGATTGAGATACACATAGGCCGCGCCCTGGTTGCCCAGGCCGCCACTCACATTCGGTGCGCCGACAAGAATGTCGACATTGCCATCGCCGTTGATGTCGCCCGCGACTGCGACACTGGTGCCAGCGCGCGCGCCAGCGACGTTGCTCTGCAGGATGACGCTCGGTGTTGCGTTAAAGCTACCGGCGTTGCTGAAGAAGATCATGGCCGCTCCTTCCTCGGTCTGCCCGTTGCTGTAGAACGGCGCGCCTACGAGGAGATCGCTGAAGCCATCGCTGTTCAAGTCCCCCAGCGCGACGCTGGCTCCGAAGCGAGTGTCGCCCTGGTTGAATTCGATCAAGGGCAGCGCAACCGGTCCGCCTTGCGTTGCGGCTCGCCCGCGGAAGAGCCGCACGGCGCCAGCATTCGGTGCGCCGACCGCATCGTGGCCAAAGAGGCCTGTCGCAAAGTCGCCGATGCCATCCGCATTGAAGTCACCAATCGCCAGGCTCCAGCCCTGGAAACTGCTTCCTTGCGTTCCGGACACCACGTTGCTGGCGGTTTCGTTAGGCAGGCGTGGGCCACCGAAGTACAAATAGCCGGCACCCGCATCGGCGAGCGCAGCAGTGGGGTCGGCGAGCGCAGCGCCAACGAGCAGGTCGGCATAACCATCGCGATTGGCAAGGCCCCCGTGCAGCGCGGTGCCCAGCCGGGCGCCGGCTTCGTTGCTCTGAATCGAGACGATCGGTATCGCTGGCGGCGAAGCAGCCGCGCCGACGTAAACATTGACCAGACCTTCGTCGGTTTGCGCTGCCGCGCTTTCGAACAAGGGTGCTGAGACCGCCACATCGGAGTAACCATCGCCATTGATGTCGCCGAGAATCGACACGGCGCGGCCAAAATCGGCCCCGGACTGGCTGCCCGAATACGTGACGTTGGGGCTTGGGCTGTTGGACGGAGACGCAGCGCCGAAGTAGAGGAATGCCGAACCGCCATCGGTGGTGCCGTTATCGTGCAATGGCGCGCCGACGAGCATGTCCGAATAGCCATCGCCATTGACGTCGCCGCCGCCGGATAACGCGCTGCCAAAGCGTGCCTCGGTTTGGTTGATCTGCAAGGTGGCGTCGATGACGCTGTTGAACGGTGCGCCACCTAAGTACAGGAACGCAGCGCCCTCATTGGTTTCGGTACCGGTCGATTCGAATTCCGGTGCGCCGATCAACATATCGGCAAAGCCGTCGGCATTAACGTCTCCAACGCCTGCAACGCTACTACCAAAGCGAATGTCGCTACTGCCGGTGGTCAGCGCCGCCAACGCCGTCGTGGAGATACCGGCGATGCCACCGGGGAACACCTGTGCCCGCCCCGAATTGGTGGCGCCGCCGTCGAATCCCAGCGAACCGACGACGACATCCGGGTAACCATCGCCATTTACGTCGCCTGCGCCTGCGACGCTGGAGCCCAAGAACTCTCCCAGCTGCGTGCCGAGGATCACCGTGGTGTTGAACACCAGATTGGAGCGCCCGTAGTAGATGGTTACCTGCCCAAAATTTTGCCCCGGGTTCGAGGTGTCCTGAAATGGCGCGGCAACAGCAAAGTCGTCCAGGCCATCGCCGTTGGTATCGCCCAGTGCGGCGATGCTCGACCCGAGTTTGGCATCGACCTGCTGGCCGCTCACGGATGCGCTAGGCGCGACCGGGAAACCGGTCGACGAACCCAAGAACAAAAACCAGGCGCCTTCGCCGACGCCAACGGCGCCATCCCACTCGGGCGCGCCGATGACAATGTCCGGGAAGCCATTCAGATTGACATCGCCGACGATGGCCACCGAGCGACCCAGTTCGGCGCCGGCTTGCGATCCGAGCAGCGTGTCGTCGAACGTGCCGGTGAGGATCGGGTCGATGACCAGCGGATAGGTAGCCTGGCTGTCGTCGATGCGCAGCTCAATATTGTCGCCGCGCACCGACATCGTTGCCGGCAAATGCGCTCCGGTGGCGTCGAATGCGACCAGTTTCGAATAACGCAGCGTGCCACTTGCCGTGTCGAGCAGTACCTGATCACCATCGAGCAAGAGCCTCGCGTGATCGGTGTCGATCGCCAGTACCAGTTCGCCGTCCCCGCGCGGACGCTGCGCCAGGTCGAAGCCCTGCTCAAGCCCGCTCGGGCGATTGACGAACCACTCGACGATATCGCTGCGGCGGATTTCCAGCCGGTCGCCATTGACTGCCTGAGTCTCTCCCCCTGGAGTGACCCACGCGCCATCGCGACCAAAACGCTCCAGCGTCAACGCCACCAGCGCCGCTCCGTTCTCGCGCGAACGCACTTCCACTCGATCGGCAATCGCTTCGCTGCGGAATCCTTGCGTGCGGTTGTTCATCACCGCCTTGTCGGCGGCCATCGTAGGCGCGTATTCAAGCGCGGAAATGCTGGCATTGGCCTTCGCCAGCCACGCCGGATCCAGCGCATGCGCCGACTGCGCAGTCAGCGCAATCGCTGCGCCCAAACCAACTCGAAAACTCATGAATGCATCCCCTGTGGTGAGATGCAGTCAGTCTTGGGTGCGACGGTCTACCTGGCATCCCAGATCTGTGGGATCGCCAGGGACCCCAGGAAAGCGACAGTCGACTTTGCGAAAAGCAGACAACGAGGTGATCTGGAGATATATCAACGATAAATCTCTATCGCAATACAACGAGGGTCAGACAATGCGTTCCTCAGGAACAACATCTCATCTTATTGAAATATATGAATTTACTTAGTTGTTCCGAACGTTGGCACGGTGCTTGATATTGCGGCAGTCAAAGCGCGGACTTTGACGCGCTGGGAGCGCTGGCCATGTTGAACGCAAAACTCTACGCGGCAAAAGACCTCAACCTCGAAGGTGCGCGGGCGCATCGCTTGGATGCACGGCAGACGCTGGCGCAGTTGGCGATGACCGGCACCTTGAACGATACGTTTTACGTCGATGCGGCTTCGCAGTTGGATTCGCTGCTGGCGGCGTGCTTCGATGTGGCGCCGAGCTTCGTGGCGAAGACCGCGGTGTATGCGCGTCAGCATGGCCGGATGAAGGATGTGCCGGTGGTGTTGTTGGCGTGGTTGGCGTCGTTCGATGGCGAGCTGTGCGCGAAGGTGTTCGATCGTGTCATCGATTCCGGTGCGCAGTTGCGTAGCTTCGTGCAAGCGTTGCGCTCGGGTTTGGTGGCGCGCAAGAGTCTGGGATCGCGGCCGAAACGGTTGGTGCAATCGTGGTTGGAGCGCGCCAGCGATGAGACGCTGGTCCGAGCGATGGTCGGCAACACGCCCTCGCTCGGCGATGTGATCAAGATGGTGCATCCGCGAGCGGCTTCGGTAGAACGTTCGGCGCTTTATGCGCATGCGATTGGGAAGGAGGTCGACATCGATTTGCTGCCGCGCGCACTGCGCGATCTGGACGCTTTCAAGCGCAATCCGCGCTTGCCGGTGCCGGAGGTGCCGTTCCAGATGTTGACGGCATTGCCGTTGACCACGCAGCACTGGATCGCAATCGCGCGTCATGCGAGCTATACGATGACGCGCATGAACTTGAACACTTTCGCGCGACACGGGGTGTTCAACGAGCGCGAGATGGTCAAGACGATCGCGGCGCGGCTGCGCAACGAGCGTTTGATTCGGCAGGCGAAAGCTTTTCCGTATCAGCTCTTGACCACCTGGCAGGCAACCACCAACGTGCCGCCGCAGATTCGCGACGCCCTCGGCGATGCCGTGGATATCGCGGTGGCGAACGTGCCAGCGCTCAAAGGTACGATCGCCGTGGCGGTGGACGTGTCGGGATCGATGGCATCGCCAGTGACCGGATATCGCCGCGGCGCGACCACGGCGACACGCTGTGTGGATGTGGCCGGTTTGATGGCGGCATCGGTGTTGGCGCAATGTCCGGGTGCCTTGGTGCTGCCGTTCAACGATAGTGTGCGGCCGTGGTTACGGACCGCGAGTACGCGCGTGATCGACAACGCAACCGCGTTGGCGGCGATGTTGGGCGGCGGAACGGCGGTGAGTGCGCCGATCGAGGCATTGAACCGCCTTGGCGTGGCGCCGGACATGGTCTTGATCGTGTCCGATAACCAGAGCTGGATCGATGATCGGAACGGTCACGAGACGGCGACGGAAAAGGCGTGGGCGAAGCTGAAAGCACGCAACTCGCAGGCACGATTGGTGTGCCTCGATTTGCAGCCGTACGCCAATACCCAGGCCAAGAGCGCCAAAGATGTGCTCAACGTTGGTGGTTTCGGCGATGCCGTATGGGAGGTGTTGGCTGCCTTCTCGCGCGGCGAGTCTGGAAAGACCGCTTGGACGCAGGCGATTGAGCGAGTGGAGTTGTGAGAGGCGCCGGGCGGCGGAGGCCGCCCGGCTGCGAAAGCGGGAATGCTTGTGGCGCATTGCGCCATCCCTGCACGAACGACCGCAAGCTGTGCTTGCGGGCCGGGCGCCAAGCTGAAGGTTATTGGACCTTGCCGAGTGGGTGAGAGCAGGCACGCTTGTGGCGCATTGCGCCACGCCTGCACGAACGACCGCAAGCTGTGCTTGCGGGCCGGGCGCCAAGCTGAAGGTTATTGGACCTTGCCGAGTGGGTGAGAGCAGGCACGCTTGTGGCGCATTGCGCCACGCCTGCACGAACGACCGCAAGCTGTGCTTGCGGGCCGGACGCCAAGCTGAAGGTTATTGGACTTTGCCGAGTGGCGAATGCTGTTGGGGACTACATCTTGACCATGTCTCGTCTCCGAAGTTGTCACTTGTCGCCACTCGGCAAAGTTCACTGTGTTGTAGCACCGAAGCTGACCGTTCAGAGGACTCGGAAAATGTCGACAAGAGATATTGCTGAGACGAAGCGTTATCAGTCCCCTCCCCCGCAGGCGGGGGAGGGCTAGGGAGAGGGTGGGTCTCGCCGACCTGAGTGTTCCATTCGCGCATGCGGAAATCCGCAGCGTCCACCCTCTCCCCAACCCTCCCCCGCCAGCGGGGGAGGGAGCTTCGCAGGCTTCGAATCGAGAATCGCCTAATTCTCAACGTCAGCAACCTAGACCCAAGAACCACTAACCAATAACCAACAACAAAGAACCAACAACAAAGAACCAACAACAAAGAACCAACAACAAAGAACCAATAACCAACAACTAAGAACCAAAGAAGGAAAAACCCAGGCGAATGCCCGGACGGTCTACATCACTCTATGAGTCGCAGGTTCGATCCCTGCTCGCGAATCGATTCCTTGAAGACGTTCGCGGTAGCTCAGTGGTAGAGCAATAGGCCGACTGTCCAAACACTCGTCGCCTGGTATCAGGAGAAAACCGGCGCAAGTCGGTAAGTTTTCAATGGTTGGCGTACGGATCACAGGTTCGATCCCTGTCTGCGGCTCCGGTCCCTAAACGGGCTTCCGCAGTAGCTCAGCGGTAGAGCAGTACGCCATCCACCCACTTGATGGAGGTGTGTGATGTACAACGAAATGAACCAGCACGGCGGCGTGCCGGTGAAGATGTGGACGCGCGGCGTGCCCGTGGAAGAGGACGCCAAGCGCCAGCTCGCGCAACTCGCGCGCTTGCCGATCGTATGGCCGCATGTGGCGGCAATGCCGGACGTGCACGTGGGTATCGGTGCTACGGTGGGTTCGGTGGTGCCGACGCGTCACGCGATCATCCCGGCGGCAGTGGGCGTGGATATCGGTTGCGGCATGATCGCGGCGCGCACGTCTTTGGTCGCAAGCGACTTGCCGGATAACTTGGCGGCGGTGCGTAGCGCCATCGAGAAAGCCGTTCCGCACGGCCGATCGAGCACGCGCGCCGGGCGCGACAAGGGTGCGTGGAACGAGCCGCCGAAAACGGCGGAGAAGGCGTGGAGCGCCTTGCAGCACGACTTCAAGCGCTTGTGCGAAATGCATCCGCGTTTGAAAAACACCAACAACTTGAACCATCTCGGGACGCTCGGGACGGGCAATCACTTCGTCGAGTTATGTCTCGACGAAAGCGATCAAGTGTGGGTGATGCTGCACTCGGGTTCGCGCGGAGTAGGCAATGCGATCGGTACGCACTTCATCGAGTTGGCGCAGGCGGATATGCGTAACCACATCCAGAACCTGCCGCATCGCGATCTGGCGTATTTTGAGGAGGGTTCGCCGCACTTCGCCGAGTACGTGTTTGCGGTCGATTGGGCGCAGCGTTTCGCGCGCGAAAATCGCGCAATCATGATGTCCAACACCTTGGCGACGTTGTCGAAAGTCATCCCGAAGCCGTTCAAGCTGACCGAGGAAGCGGTGAACTGTCACCACAACTACGTGCAGCGCGAAACACACTTCGGCGAGAGCTTGTTCGTGACCCGCAAGGGCGCGGTGAGCGCGCAGAAAGGGCAGCTCGGCATCATTCCGGGGTCGATGGGCGCGAAGAGCTTCATCGTTCGCGGCCTCGGCAACGAGGAGGCTCTGTGTTCGTGTTCGCACGGCGCGGGGCGCGTGATGAGCCGCACTAAGGCCAAGCAGATGATCACGCTGGACGATCACCGCAAGGCCACCGCGCACGTCGAGTGTCGCAAGGACGAGGACGTCATCGATGAGTCGCCGGCGGCGTACAAGCCGATCGACCAGGTGATGGCGGCGCAGGCCGATCTCGTTGAGATAGTGCATACCTTGCGGCAAGTGGTTTGCGTTAAGGGGTGAGAGCTGGTTGTTGGTTGTTGGTTGTCGGTTGTTGGAACGTGTTTGCTGGCTCGCATTGCCTTCCTATGCGGAAGTTGGGCTCTGACCAAACTAGCAAGCGGTCGGTTGTTGGTTGTTGGTTGTTGGAACGTGTTTGCTGGCTCGCATTGCCTTCCTATGCGGAAGTTGGGCT